>ENA-ORSC01002072-ORSC01002072.1-human-gut-metagenome-genome-assembly--contig:-NODE-2072-length-12576-cov-5.107739_pt1 | contig 12576 bp, 10 predicted proteins | sample MGYA00242178_ERZ509140 | MGnify/ENA primary metagenome ERZ509140 (study PRJEB26280, sample SAMEA2338681) | human gut metagenome | biome: human gut; feature: human-associated habitat; material: faeces... | reverse complement strand
ATTAATGAATTTGACATTTTTTTTAATTTTATGTATAATTAATCGATAAATTGGTTAATTAAGGAAATTTGAATGAGTAAATTCTCAGAACAGAACAGAACAGAACAGGCTACCATTATATAAAAGCCTTTTTTGGCATTGCAAATCTTTTTTCAAAAAAAATTATATTTATATTCGCTGACAATTTTGTCGGCTTTATTCGTTTTAGTAAATTCTCATGGAGCAATCCATGTCTATTTATAAAAAATAATTTATTATAAGGATGGTCAATTATGACTCAAAAAAACAAAATATTTTCAATTATCTTATCATTATTAGTTTTAAGTTCATTAGCTTGTAGAAAAAGCGGAGGCGGAGATGGAGGAGTTGTCACCGAACCAGACGCTTTACCAGGAACTTTCTCAATTACAGAGGCTTCTGGAAATGTGAAAGCTTTAGTTGTAAAACCTGACACAACAGTTAGCGACATAAAAATAGCTTTTTCATCGTCTGCCGATTATACTGCCGAATTCACAGTAGAAGATAGCGAAACGGTAGAAGCCAATAAAATCACTTCGGAAGATTTTGAATTTGCAAATAATTCATTGACTGCGAAAGCTACATTAGTTGATAAAGTGAGGAATTTGGATAGTTCAAGCAAATCTGTAGATAAAACTATTAAAATTAATTTCACTTTTAAGGCTAAAGATACGACTTTGAAAAACAATACTAAAACTTTATCCATTGAAGTAAAATTGACAAAAGAGTTGGCTTTCAAACTTTCCTCTCTCGTAGGAACTTGGGAAATTACTGGTGATGAGCAAAATAAATTTACTATAGGCGATGACGGAAAGACAACTGGAAAAGCTGCTAATCAAAATTTTGATTTTACTATAAAAAATTGGAATAAAGATAAAGAAGTTAGTCAATTAACGGAAACTTTCACCACTACTGGAGTAACAACTGTTGATTTCACATTTATATTTAAAAATGTAGAGAGTTGCACAGTGACAGTAAAAGCTAATACTACCGAGACGAAAATCTTGAATAAAGTAAAGACAAAATAATAAAATTTTAGAGTTAAACTGATAAGAGATAAGAGAAAATAAAGGCATCGCTTAATTGCGGCGCCTTTTTTATTTGCTTTATTTTTAATAATATATTTCAATAATGGGATTTAAGGATTTTATTAATATGATAAAAATTTTTATGAATAATTTGAGTTAAGGAAAAAATATAATTGCTCGAGACTGGACTTGAACCAGCACGGTATTACCCGACAGCACCTCAAGCTGTTGTGTCTACCAATTCCACCACCCGAGCAAGTATTATTATGATATATTAAAATATTATTTTGTCAAATTTATATTTTAGTTAATATCATATTAATTTGATATATATTCGCTAATATTATTAACATTGAAAAACGATTAAAAATATTATACAATTCTATATTATATATTTAAGAATTATCATGTAAAATATGGTTTTAGAAAAAAGATATACTTTATTAGAAATAAAAGAATTAGGATTAATAAAGTCGGAAGAAAATATAGATATATTATTGTCAATTTTTTATGACGATTACAATATAGAATTAAAAAGAGAAATTGTTTCTTCTATTGGAAGGCAAAAGAACGATTATAAAATTCTTAAGTTTATAGAGGATAATGTATATAATTGCGGTTTTATGGATTTAGTATATCAAATGTATAGAACTTGTCTTTATAAACAAAAAGATAATATTGATTTTCAAAAATTAGGCGAAGATATCGAAAATTATTTTGATAATGAAGTTATTAAAAAAATGAAATTATATTATGAATATAGACATAATAAAGACAATATAGATTATAAACCGTTTAAGCAAATAATAAAACCGACTTTGCTATGCGGAGATAATATACAAACTTTAAATAAAATCCAAGATAAAGAAGTTCAACTTATATTTACATCTCCTCCTTATTATAATGCAAGAGAATACGCCGATTATAAATCTTATAAAGATTATTTAAATAAAATGTTTTTAACATTAAAACAATGTCATAGAGTTTTAGAAGACGGAAGATTTATAATAATAAATGTATCTCCCGTGATAACTAAAAGAGCGGGACGAGAATTTGAAAGTATAAGATATCCAATACATTTTGATTTTCATAATATTTTAATAAAAGCGGGTTTTTATTTTATAGACGAAATACAATGGATAAAACCTGAAGCGTCAGTTAAAAATAGAAACGGAGGCTATAGGCAAACGAGAATGCCATTATCTTATAAACCTAATTGCATAAATGAAAGTATTATGGTTTATAGAAAAAATTCACTATTTTTATTGGATAAAAATATTAAGAAATATGACAAATCTTTTGCAAATGAAAAAGATTTAGAATTTGACACTTCAAATTGCTGGCATATAATTCCGAAATCAAATAAATTGCATCCAGCGGTTTTTCCAGAAGAATTATGCAGAAAAATATTAACTTATTATTCTTTTAAAACCGATATAGTATTAGACCCTTTCGCTGGTTCTGGAACTTTTGGCAAAGTCGCTCTAAAAATGGATAGAATACCGATATTATGCGAAATTAATGAAAAATACTGCGATATAATTAGAGGTATGAATTATGATGAGATTTGAGAGAAAGATTGTAGATAAAACCGTAAATAGACTTTTAAATGGAGAAGATTACAGAAGCGAAATAGTAAATAATATAAACGCTCAATTTTTTGATTTCTCAATAAACTTTTTTAAAGAAATAGTTAAAGCAAAATTAAATAGCAATTCTATAGATTTAGAATGGTATAAAGAAAATTTTATAACTAAAGAAAATATACTTCCCGAAGACGCCGCTATTTATGCGGGAATGAATAAAAAAACGATTAATAATATACATGGAAGCGCTACAAAAGAAATAGTATTAAATGTTGCAAAATCTAATTTTAATTATCTGTCGTCATTAATTAACGAATTAAATTTAGATAATAACGAAAAACTTTTAATACAAATAAAAATTACTTATAACGATATATCGGTAGAACTTTCATTAACGGAAAGTTTATTGGTTATAAACGCTCTTGCAACAAAGAAACTTGCCATAAGAGGAGGAGCTTGGTCTTCGATAGGTAAAAAAGTAGAAAAACCGTTAATGCTAAAATTATGCGAATTATGTAATATTAGAAAAGAACAAATAAACTCTGAAGTTTTTAAAAAAGACGGAAGTTTAGATTTTGACAGAGAGGTTGATTTTAAAATTTTAAATAAAGACAATATATGGTTGAGATGCGAAGTTAAATTAATGGGAAAAGGCAATCCCGAATCTGCAGATGTAATTTTTGCAAGAGATACTAATATTTTTATAGCCGATACATTAAGCGAGCAAAATAAAAAACAATGTTTAAGCAATAATGTAGAATATTTGGAATTAAAAAATCACTCAAATAAAGATATTATAAATAATTTCAATGAAATCCTTAAAAAATTAAATGTTAAATAATAATCACATTCCAAACATTCCAAGTATTGAAACGAGTAAATAATCTGTAATCAAAATTATCATAAAACTATAAACTACGCTTGTTGTCGTAGCCTTTCCGACTCCTTCTGCTCCTCCCGTAGTTCTAAAACCGAAAAAACATGATATAAGCATAACTTCAGCCCCGAATATTGTCGACTTTATTAAACTTCCAATAAAATCGCCAAGCGAAATAACGGCAATCGCTCTATCAAAATAATGAAGCGGGTCGCTATTTAAAACAAAAACCGTAACAACAGCTCCTCCCAATATTCCGATAATATCCGCCGATATGGTAAGCATTGGCAAAGATATAACCGCCGCCCAAAATCTTGGAACTGCTACATATTCTACGGGATTAGTATATAGAGTTTTTAAAGCGTCAAGTTGTTCGCTTACTTGCATAGCGCCTATTTCCGCGGTTACGGAACTTCCTACTCTGCCTGCAAATATTAAAGCAAGAAGCATTGGCGATAATTCTTTAACCATAGCCTTTCCAACCATAGAGCCTACAAATTGAGATATTCCTTTTAAGACGCTATCTAAAACTACCGCTATTTGAAGAGACATAACCATTCCCGTGCAAAGAATCGTAACCGAAGCGACTATAAAAGATTCTACTCCCATTCTTATTATTTGGTCGGATAAAAGTTTGAAAGAAAAAGAAGGCTTAAAAGTATATTTTAATATTTGCAAAAATAAATTATTAAATTCTCCCAAAGTCGCAAGAAAATAAATTATTTTATTTTTTATTCCTTTTCTTAATTCTATTTTAAAATCAAAAATTTCCATAATAAATTAATCCTCTTCTTTTATTTATTCTATATTATCCGCATTATTATAAATATTTTCAAATCTCGTTTGTTCGGCTATAAAATTTAACGGAAGTCCGTCTATAATAGAGCCGTTTCTATGTTTTGCAAGTATCACTTCAACTTGATTATTTCTTTCGTCTATAACCTCTTCTTCGTCTCTATTTGGTTTTTGTCTATGTAAAAACATAACTAAATCGGCGTCTTGTTCTATTGAACCTGATTCTCTCAAATCGGAAAGTCTCGGTTTATCCTGCCTCTGTTCAACCGCTCTTGAAAGCTGAGCTAAAGCTATAACGGGAATATTTAATTCTTTAGCAAGGGCTTTTAATCCTCTCGATATATCCGCTATTTCTTGTTCTCTTGTTCCGTTTCTTCTTGTTTGCGCGCTTGAATGAATTAATTGCAAATAATCTATAACTATAAGTTTTAAATCTGTATTTTTTCCGTCTTTTTTTTCTTTACTCATTTCGGCAAATCTATGTTTCATCTGCCTTGCTTTTCCGCGAATTTCCATTATTGTTAATTGACTTGAATCGTCTATTAAAAGATTAGATTGAGATAAACTATTGAAAGCCTGCCCTAATTTTGCCCATTCTTGCATTTCCAAATCGCCCGAACGAACTCTAGACAAATTTATTCTTGCCTTGCTTGAAATTAATCTTTCAATCAATTGCATTCTGCTCATTTCCAAAGAAAAAAAACCTATTCCAAAATTCATTGATTCTACATTTGTCATTACATGTTCCACTATATTAAGAGCGAAACTTGTCTTACCAACCGAAGGACGAGCCGCTAATATAATTAAATCCGAAGGCTGAAATCCATGCGTTACTCTATCCAATCCTAAAAATCCCGAAGGAATTCCCGTAACGGAGCTTTTATGTTTTTTTCTGCTTTCGATAGTATTTAAAGCTTCTAAAAGCAAATCTTTTATATGAATAAAATCATTATCTAATCTTCTTTGAGTAACTTCAAATATTTTTTTTTCTGCGAAGTCGGCTACTTCTTTAGTTTCCGAATCTTTCGCTTCATAGGCGGATTTTTGTATATCTTGAGAGGCAAAAATTAAATCTCTGAGTAAAGATTTTTCCGCTATAACTTCCGAATAATATTTTGCATTTTGATAAAAAGGAGTTCCGTCTATTATTTTCATTAAATAGGCTTCGTCATTTTGAAATACTTTTTCAAATAAACCGTTTTCTTTTAAGTATCTTAAAACAAGTTCTCCGTTTACATCTTCTTTATTTCCTAATCTATTATGCAATTCTATAATGCTTTCGTATAGGATTTTATTTCTTTCGTTATAAAAATCTTTTGAATTAATTTTTGACAAAGCTATCGATATAGCCTGATTATTTTGAAGCATAGCCCCCAACAAAGACTCTTCGGCTTCTATCGAGTAAGGCATACTATTCATTTTATACCCGCTATTAATTAAGCCTCTTCTACAGTTTCTTTAACGGTTTCGTTTGTTTCGGATTTTGTAGCGTTTTCTAATGTGTCGATATTTACTACATTAATTTTTATATTTGCATTAACGCTATGATATAATTTAATTTCAATTTCATATTCTCCAAGCTCTTTAATATGCTTATCCATATGAACATCTTTTTTATTTATATCAATTTCTTTTTCTTTTAAAGCGTCAACTATATTTTGCGGACTAACAGAACCGTATAATTTTCCGTTTTCGGCTACTTTAACGGGAATCATAACGCTTATATCTACAATTTTACCTTTAAGAATTTCCGCTTCCATTTTTCTTTTTGCTCTTTTTTTCTCCAAACTCTTTTGCATTTGAGCTAAAGTTTTTAAATTTCCCGCGTTTTTAATTACGGCTATATTTCTTGGAATAAGATAATTTCTTGCATATCCGTCTTTTACTTTACATATATCGCCTTCATAACCAAGCGTAATAAAATCTTTCTTCAAAATAACTTCCATGCTTTTCTCCTTATATGTTGATTAAATTATTTTACATCTTATTAATTATTGAACTTATATTATATCATAAAATACAATTATATCAAGCGTAGTTTTTAGTATTAATCATATAAAAAATAAAGCAGTATTTTTCTACTATAGGTTTTTCTTCTACTATATCTGACATATCTTCCTCGTTACTGCACACGGTCGTGCATATTTTTTGTGTTGAAAAATCATAACCAATAATTTAAATCCTTTTGATAGAGGATTATTTTTAAATTTAAACTTTTTTCTCCTCCATTATCGGTAAAGAAATAACGAAAAAAATAATCGTTTTGCCAAATGTGGGTAGTAGCCAATGAATTAAACGGCTTTTTTATCATAGTAATATTAACGAATAATTTTATTTGTCAAAGTTATTATTAGCAAGTATTGAAGACGCTTTAGAAGATATTGAAAAACAATAAATTTATATTTATAACCAAAAAAAAATTTAATCTTCTTCTATTATTATAAGTTATTAGATTGATTAAAGTGTAAATATATAAAAAATATAATAAGTAAAAGTCTTACAAAATTAAATATTATTAAGTAAATTAATTAATATTAATTAGAAAAGGCGCCGAAATTCGACACCTTTTCTTGATTAAAGTTTACTAAATCTAATTATTGAATTAGACGCAATATGCCTTGTCCCATAGTATTTGCTTGGGCAAGCATAGCTAAGTTAGACTGCTGTAATATGCTGTCTTTTGCCAACTGAACTGAAGATTCAGCCATATCTGTATCTCTTATTCTGCTTTCGGACGCTATAGTGTTTTCATGAGCTATCATTAAACCTTTAGCCGTTAATTCCAATCTGTTTTGATAAGCGCCAAGATTAGACCTTTGTTTTGAAACTTTTGTTAAAGCTTCGTCAACTAAACCAATCGTTGTATTCGCCTTATCAACGGAAGATATAGATATAGCGGTTCCGTCTTGAGGATTTTGTATTCCCAAAGCTGCAGCCGTCATAGTGCCAATATAAACTCTTCTTCTTTCGTCCATATTCGCTCCAATATGAAACCACATACTTGCAACAGGATTTCCTCCTTCGTTAGGATTTGCAAATCTTCCCGTAAGCATATTGAGAGTATTAAATTGAGCTTGACTTGCTATTCGATTAACTTCGTCAACCAATTGAGACACTTCAACTTGAATAAGCATTCTGTCCGCATCCGTATATATTCCGTTTGCAGATTGAACGGCTAACTCTCTTATTCTTTGAAGAATATCTTGACTTTCTTGAAGATAACCTTCGGTAGTCTGAATAAAAGAAACTCCGTCTTCGGTATTTCTTTCCGCTTGACGCAAACCTCTAATTTGAGTTCTCATTTTTTCGGATACTGCTAAACCAGAAGCATCGTCTCCAGCTCTGTTAATTCTGAGACCAGAAGATAATTCTCTCATATCTTTTCCCAAATCCCAGTTCTTAAATTTTAGTGTGCGCTGTGAATTAATAGCGCTAATATTATTATTGATGATCATCGTCATCCTCCATGATATTTATTCAAAAAGGCATCCTTGCCTAATTGGCTAAAAAAATATTAAAGAGAATTTAAGGTATTCCGACAATCAAAAGCGAAGACTTTAGTTGAAAGAATACCTATAAATTCTTGGAATATACTTAAAGGACTAAATATATTCCGCATATGGTATAACAACTCTACAAATTGAAAGCTCGAGACCGCCAAATCTATGGGCTTTCATTTGTTATATAATAATTTTCGGCATTATCGTCATAAAATTAAATTTCATTTAGAATTTTTTTCGCTAAAATTGGGCAAAAACCAAATTTTTTTTAATTTTTTTCTAAAAAATCTTTTATTATAATACATTTCATACATTTTAAGAATTATTTCTCAAAATTTCAATATTTTAGATTATAAAAAATCTAAAGCTATTTATATTTTAAACGAAAATAATAAAGATATAGTATAAATTAAACGGGATTATCTTAAATATATGCGTTTTAATAAAATATTTTTAATAGCGATTTTTATATTATCTATAAATTTTAATCTTTTTCCAAATAATTTTAAAATAATTTCAAGGCAAGGCGAAACTTCAATAATAGTTAATGAAGAAAATTCAAATATGGATTTTAAAAAAAGTTTTCCAAATGATTATTTTTCTGTTTCGACTAAAGAATCTTCTTATTTAGTTTTAGATAATTCTCAAAAATCTATTATATTAATGCCGAGCGCAAAATTAACTTTTGAAAATAATAGATTTACTTTAAATTACGGCTATATGTATATAAAAACAAAACATAATGACGATATACAAATAATTTTATCTAAAGACGGAAAAGCTTATAATCTAAAAGGAAAATCTTTTGCCGTTGTTTCTTATGACGAAAATATCTCTATTATAAGTTATGATAACGCTACAAAAATATCTCCCGAAAATTCTTTGGGATTAAGTTATTATTTAGAACCTTATAATAAAACTTCTATTATTCCGATTCTTGACGGTCCTTATAGAATAACTGAAAACGAAAGAACTTTAATAGATAATGTTTCAAGACAGTTGGATACTGAAATTAATAGTCATTTAAATGAAGATATAGAGAGATACAATTTTAAAATAATGGAAGGAACTAAAAACGAAAATATTATTCACAGAGTTGTTCATCCTAAAGAAGGTCCTAATATATTTTTGATAGTTCCGCATGGAAGCGAGAGAGTTGGAACGGATGTCGCCATTGAAAGAATTAATATGCCAATAAAAAAAGGAAGTTTAACTATAGTGCCGATAGCAGTTCCTGAAGCTTACGAAAAAAATGTTCGAGCGATAGAAGGATTAGATATTAACAATAGATTTTTTAACAGAAAAATAAATAGAAGTATTACCGATAAACTTGCAAAAAAATATATGGATATGCTTGACGAATATAAAATTGATGTCGTTCTTACATTGCATGAAGGAAACGGATTTAAAGAATTTTTTGGCGATTCTATTATTTACGACAGCAGAAAATTAGACGATAAAGTCTCTAAAGTTTTGGCAAATATAAATTCAAGAATAGAGCCAATGAGTTTTAAGTTTAAGCAAATGTATTATCCTATGCCTACTACTATAACCTATTACGCCAATAAAAAAAATATAGAAGCTTTCGGAATAGAACTTACTAAAAATTTAGATTATGATAAAAAAAGAATTATAATGCATACTATATTAAGCGAATTTTTTAAAATATACGGATTGGAATGATTTATCCCTTTAATCCTCTTAAAAACCCTTTAATAAAGAAAAATCCATAAACAAAATGAGAAAGAAATATTCCAATTATTTTGCAAAATCCTTTAATTAAAGAAAAAGAACTTATCCAACTTATAATTAAACAAATAAAATATAAAATATGCGGAATAAATAAAACAAATTTTATTATATTTATATTAAAAGCGGGAATTAAATTATTTATAAAAATTGGAAATTTGAAAATTAAAAGAATTGGCAAAATAATTGTCCATAATAAAAATATTGAAGGAATAAAATACGATAATTCAAAAGAATTTCCGCCGAATTTTTTAACAAAATAACCTCTATGCCAAGCGTAGCCTTTAAGTTGTTTGAAATGTCCAAAAAATAAATCTCTTCTATGGTGATAAACTTGCATCTCGGGAGTATATAATATTTTTTCTTTATTCTTCATTATATTATTGCAAAGAATCGTATCTTCGCCAGGCCAATATTCGCTATTAAAACCGCCGACTTTTTGATAAAGTTTTTTTGTTATGATAAAATTGCAACTTGGAAAATCTCTAACATATTGAACTTTACATGGAATATATCTCGCTCTATGCTTTCCGCTCATTAAAGTAGAACTATAAATAAGTCCGCTAATTTGTTTTGAAAAATTATCTTTTGGCGAAGTTATAGCGGGTCCGCCTAACGCGTTTATATTTTTAGTTTCTAAAGCTCTTAAAGAATTTTTAAGCCAATCTTTTTCGGGATAAGTATCATCGTCTAAAAAAGCTAAAATCTCTCCTTTTGAAATTTCAACTCCTTTCGCTCTTTTTAATGCTGGCGGAATATTTCCTGTTTCAATTATTTTTATTCTTTTATCTTTAAAAATTTCTAAATCAATTTCTTCATTTGAAAAAGAATCTGGAAGTATAATAACTTCAAAATTTTTATAAGTTTGTTCAAGCAAATATTCAGTTTCTTCTTTTATATAATCGTTTATTTTTTTTAAAGGAATTATTATACTTACAAGCGAGTTTAATTTTAATTCTTCAAATAAATCTTCATAGAATTTAACTATATTTAATCTATAAAAAATTGCCAAAGTGTCTATAAAAGTTTTCCAAAGAACGCTTAATTTTATAAAACCAAAATGTCTATTAGGATTAACTATAACGGGAGCGGATACTATTTTTTTACCGTTTGAATTGCAAGCGACTAAAACTTCCAAATCATAAGCGAAAGCTTTAACTAAAATTCTTGGAAAAATATTTATTATTGCTTCTCTTTTAAATAATTTTAATCCCGTTTGAGTGTCTTGTATTGGCAAATTAAAAAATATTTTAACGAACATAAAATATACGAAAGAAATAATTTTTCTTATATTAGAATAATTAACTATAGAATCTTTATGCCTTTTAGAACCGATTACAATATCGGCGTTTTCTTTATTCATTATTTCAAAAAAGTTTTCAAGTTGCGAAGGATTTATTTCCATATCGCCATCGCAGAATATAATATATTTTCCTTTTGCAATTTCGCATGCTCTTTTTAAAGCGTTTCCTTTTCCATGATTTTCTTTTGAATATACGCCTATAATATTTTTATTTTCTTTGCATATTTTTTCTATAATTTTTTTTGAATTATCTTCGCTTCCATCGTCTGAAATTATTATTTCAAAATTTTCTATAAACGGAGAAATTTTTTCTATAAGAATATTAATATTTTTTTCTATATTTTTTTCTATATTATATACGGGAACTAATATAGAAACTAAATCGTTTATCTTCATAAAATATTTTTAATTTATTGTATAAAATTTACTTTCACATTATCTAAAGGAAGTTGACTCACATCTTTAGCGTCCGTATCTTTCAAAATTTCAATGCTTCCGTCAACTAATTTTTTATAAATATTATCGTAATCTTCTTTAGTAAAGTTTTTAAATTTTGAAGTCTCCATTGGCAAACCTATTCCATGAACTTTCGCGTCTAAAACGGCTATTTTGCCGCCTGGAAAATTATCTTTATAAAATTCGTCTATCGCATTATAAACGGATTCTCCAATCATTTTCATTGCCGAAGTTATAACCGTTGGCGATTCTATGCTTTGGTCAACATCGACTCCGACTACATAACCTTTATTTTGTTCGGCGGCAGACATTACGGAATTACCCGCTCCTCCCGCTGGCGCAAATATAACTTGAACTCCCTTTATAAACCAAGAAGACGCTTTTGTTTGAACTTCTGGCGTAGGTTCATAACCGCCAATATAAGTATAATCGATTTTTATATTTTTAACGCCCAATTCTTTAGCCGCATAATCGGCGCCTTGAACGAATCCGTATCCGAATCTTATAACCGAAGGCTCAGCCATACCGCCCATAACTCCTAAATTTGTATAACCTTCTTTAACTACTCCATAACCCGCTAAAAATCCCGCTTCTTCTTCGGCATATAAAACCGCATAAACATTTTTTTCAATTCTAAAATCTGTATAAGTGCCGTCTTGAGGAGTTCCGTCTAAAAGCACAAAATTAATTTCGGGATAAATATCTTGAACTTTATATATCGCTGGCTCAAATAAATATCCTGGCGTTACAATTAATTTTGCTCCCGAAGATATTGCCAAATATATAGAATCAATTTTTGAATCGGTATCTTTTCCCGCTGGTTTATAATATTTATAAGTTATGCCTTTCTCCTCTGCATATTTTTTTAAGCCTTCCCAAGAACCTTGAGTAAAAGATTTATCGTCTATAGTTCCTATATCGGTTATCAATGCAAGCTCATATCCGCTATTCTTTTTTGTATCTTTGCATGATAAGAAAATTATTAATATAATCGATAAAATTATTAATTTTAAAAAATTTTTCATTGTTTTCTCCTTAAATTAAATTAATTTTTATACTTAAAAATAATAATTAAAGCCTAATCATGTAAAATATACGATTAAGCTTTAAATTAATTTATTGTATAAAATTTACTTTCACATTATCTAAAGGAAGTTTATTTACATCTTTAGCGTCCGTATCTTTCAAAATTTCAACGCTTCCGTCAATTAATTTTTTATAAATATTATCGTAATCTTCTTTAGTAAAGTTTTTAAATTTTGAA
>ENA-ORSC01002070-ORSC01002070.1-human-gut-metagenome-genome-assembly--contig:-NODE-2070-length-12591-cov-2.949266_pt1 | contig 12591 bp, 7 predicted proteins | sample MGYA00242178_ERZ509140 | MGnify/ENA primary metagenome ERZ509140 (study PRJEB26280, sample SAMEA2338681) | human gut metagenome | biome: human gut; feature: human-associated habitat; material: faeces... | reverse complement strand
CCGCACTACCAATGCGACGCTCTACCGACTGAGCCACAGCAGCATCACGTGACTGCTAATGCAATCACCGTGATTCATTGTAACAAAGCAATCTATATTTGTCAACACAAATTTTTTCTTTTTTTGCTTTTTTTGCTACACTTATAACTATTTAGGATTTTTCTCGTCTTTCTGTGTCGCTTCCTGCTGCTCCAGGTCCTTCTGCTCCTTCCGCTTCAGGTAATCCGCCGCATCATCCGGTACGTCATCCAGATTCTCACTGCCGATATCCACCTGGAGAGGCTTTCTCTTGAAGAGGATATCATACATGACAGGGATGATGAACAGTGTCATCAGTGTGGCATAAGCAAGTCCTCCCGCCACTACGATCGCCATGCCTTTGGACATCTGGCTGGAGAGGTCATCTCCGAACAGGAGGCTTGCCATTGCCAGGATCGTAGTCAGCGCCGTCATCAGGATCGGGCGCATTCGGGTCTTACCGGTAGCGATCAGTGCCTCTCTGCGTTCCAGTCCTCCCACACGGAGCTGGTTCGCATAATCCACGAACACAATACCGTTGTTGACAACCGTACCCAGCAGCACCACGAAGCCCATCATACCCATAACAGACAGCGGCTCGTTCATAAGCAGTAATCCTATCAGGCCACCCGTGAACGCAAGAGGTACCGTGAACAATACAATAAACGGACTGAGCAGGCTCTGGAACTGTGCCACCATGACCAGGTAGATCAGAGCAAGACCTAAGAGCAATACCTTACTCATCTGGATCACCATCTGATTGACCATATCGGATTCTCCGGCAGTGTCAATAGTATAACCGTCCGGCAATTCATACGCATCGATCAATGGCTGCAATTCTCTGGACAGAAGGGTGGCATTGCTTCCCTCTGCCACAGTGGCTGTCACCGTCATGTAGCGGCTCTGGTTCTCACGGTTGATGCTCTGCACACCCTCCTCCAGCTTTAGTGTGGCGAACTCAGACAGCGGATGATCCTCTGTGACAGTGTTGCCATTATCATCCGTAGTCTGAATCTCAAAATTATAGTCTAGGAGATTCTCACGGGTCAGCGGTTCTCTTCCATCCTTTACGACGATCTTCATATCCTCGCCGTCTATGGTCACAGTGGCGGCATCGGTACTCTCCTTCAGCTTCCCGTTCAACTCGGAAAAAATCTGGGCAACCGTCAGACCTTTGCGCATAGCGGCATCTTTATCCAACACAAGACGGATGACCTGATCCGACTCTTCCTGCCCGTTGGAAATATTTTCATAGCCCGGGATCGTAGCAGCCAGATCACAGATGTCCTGCGTGATCTTCGTCAGGGTATCCAGGTCGTCGCCATATACCTTAACAGATAATCCTGAGCCCATCATCGTGCTCATCTCCGACATTCCCGTTGATATCGTCAGTTCACAGTCAATATCCGCTGTGCGTTCTTCAATCTCCCTGCAGATTCTGTTTACTTCTTCTTTTCCGGCATTCTCATTCTCTGTCAGCACCAAAAAGGTAAACTGATCGTAGGTGCTGTCTGACATACCGGAAGAAGAAGCCACCAGGGTGGTATCTCCACCTGCCATGGCACCTACATCTCCGATGCCATCTATGGTCGTCATGGCATCCAGCACCTGGTCAGCCCTCTTGTAGCATTCTTCCTTATCCGTATCCTCCGGCATCTGCACAGATATCTCAATCTGGTTAGATGTCATATCCGGGATCATGACGATACCCATCCGCATGACCGCCCAGATACTGTATACCAGCAGGCCGATGGCAATGGCAAGGGGCACGACCTTCACTTTCAGGCAGAATGCCAGCATTTTCCCATAGATGTCCTGCACCTTGTCAAAGAACGGATGCTTCTTCTCTTTGGAATTACGAAGCAGGGTCGAACCTGCTGCCGGCACTACGGTCATAGCGATCAGCAGCGATGCCGCCAGGGTAAATATGATCGTAAGACTGATGGGCATCATCAGTTCACGGACAGTTCCTGCTGTAAATACCATCGGCAGGAATACGCAGACTGTTGTCAGGGTGGAAGCAATAATCGCACCTGCCACCTGTTTTGTACCCTGTCCCGCTGCTCTCGCCGCACCGACTCCCTTAGACCGCAGACGATAGATATTCTCGATCACGACGATGGAGTTATCCACCAGCATACCGATTCCGAGTGCCAGACCCGATAACGACATCATGTTCAGTGAAATATCTGTAAAATACATTAATATCAATGCCGTCAGAACAGACAGGGGAATGCTGACAGCTACAACGATGGTAGGTTTTACATCCTTTAAGAACAGCGCCAGGATCAGGATTGCCAGTGCCGCACCTACGATCATGCTCTGCAATACGCCATTTATGATCATAGTTATGTAATCGCCCTGATCCATCAGTGTCAGTACCGACAGTCCGGGATACTGCTCTTCCAGCTCTGAAATTGCAGCAGCGATATTTTTACTCACCTCATTTGTTCCCGCTGTGGAACTCTTGAACACAGACAGTACCACTGCACTCTGACCATTCAGTTTTGCATAGCTGTCATCGGCGTTATCGATCACCGTGATGTCAGCCACATCGCACAGCCGTACATCCCCGATATCTTCAATATTGGTAAGTACGATATTGGACAGTTCGTCCACACTTTCATAATTGCTTCCGACCTTAAGCAGCCAGGAATTGTCCTCCGCATCATCCAGATATCCTGCCGGCATGGCAAAATTCTGTGCGTAGATCAGCTGTGACAGTGTCTGCATATTCACCAGCTGGTCTGCATTGGCATTACGAAGTGCCTCTGCCTTCTGTGCCTCAAAATTCTCCAGAGAGGTATTATACTGATCCCAGCCGTCTGCCAGCTGCTTTTTCGCATCCGCAATGGAATCCCAGCCCTCTGTGATCTGGTCCTGGGCAGAATCCAGGCTCTCCTTGTTGCTGTCAAGGGTTGTCTGGGCGGAATTCAGTGCACTCTGTCCGGAAGAGATCTGTGCAGAAGCCGCACCGAAGCCTGCTGCCGCCTCGATTTTTGCCTTTTCAATATCCGTATAGGAAACACCGCTCTTCTTCAGCTCCGCTTCTGCTGTGGATACTGCTGCCTGCACGCCGGCTTTCTCGACCTGAAGGCTGTTCAGGGAAGATACGTAGTCCTTATACCCGGATAACAGAGCCTTCTGGGTCTGATATCCGTCTGCTGTTTTCTGCAAAAGCTCTTTTCGCCCTTCGGGCGTCAGGGTATCCCATGTTGCTTCATCTATCCCGAGACTATGAAGACTCATACCGGAACCGGATGCAGCAAGCGCTGAATTTACGTCTGTACTGTCCAGTACTGTCATGTTTTCCATCTGAGAAGAAGTCAGAAATGTGCTCATCTTCTCCAATCCGTCTACCACATTCGGAATATCATTTGTGGTCTTGCCCTGTTCTTTCAGGGATTTTTCTATCTGTGTGATCGTCGCCTTCAGCGATTCCTCCTGCGCCTGCAACGTCAGCAGGTCTGTCTGCAATGCGTTCAGCTGATCCAGTGCCTGGCTCGCCGTTGCCAGCTTATTCTCGGTATCCTTCTTCTGATTCTCCAGAGAGCCCTTGGCATCTTCCAGCTTTTCCTTCTGCTCGTCCAGTTCCTTCTGTGCATCGTCTAACTTCGTCCTACCGTCGTCGATATCCTTCTGTCCGTCGACCAGCTCCTGCGTGCTGTCTGCCAGCTTCTGCTCCGATTCCAGCAGCTGCTTCTTCGCATCATTCAGCTGATCCACAGCATCCGCAAAAGCATCATTGGTCTTTGCCAGGATCTTCTCGTTCAACACATCGATCTTATCCTGATTCAGATCCACAGAGATGGAATTCTCCACAATTCCAATGTCAGAGATACTGGTCACACCCTCCTGCCGTTCCAGATAGGGGATCAGCGTGTCCTCGACAAACCGCGAAGTCTCCTGAATATCCTTACCCTCATAGGATGCCGCCAGATATACGGAAGCCATCATATCCATGCTGATCTCCATGATATTCGGAGAACCGCATTCCTCCGGCAATGCCGATTTTACACTGTCCAGAGCGCTCGATACCTTTACCATGGCGGAATCCATATCCGTTCCGTCTGCGAATTCCAGTTCTACGATCCCGTAGTTTTCATAGGACATACTGTATACATTCTTTACACCGGAAATGGAGCCCAATGCGCTTTCCACAGGTTCGCTCACACTGGACTCCACTTTCTCCGGACTCGCTCCCGGATAAGTCGTGATCACCAGTAAATACGGCAGACTCATCTTAGGCAGAAGATCCGTTGTCATTCCCGATAAGCTTACAAATCCCAGAATAATGATGGCAACTACCATCACCAGAATTGTAAACGGTTTTTTTACACTAAATTTTTCCATATATTCCCGCGCCTTTCCCACGTAAACATCTGTATAGTAGTATGTTACCACTACTGGATCGCGAAAATCCATTAAATAAATCTAAAATTTAGATTCTTTGCTTAAAAAGCTGCGGATTTTCTGCTTTGCCCGGGTCAACGCATTTTCTGTTGCTTTTTCACTCCTCCTGAGCACCTTCGCAATCTGTGTGTAGCTCATTCCCGTAATATAGAGATCCAGCACCTGACGCTCGAGCTCGCTCAGCTCCGTGGCGATCCTTTTCTCCAGATAGGCCACTCTTTCCTTATCCAGAAAAAGTTCCTCGGGATTCCTGCCGGTCTTATCCGCCAGAAGCTCCGCCAGTGTCTGTGTCTCCGGATCTCTGTCCTCTTCCATTCTTCCATGGCTGTCCAGGGAGACATAGGTATTCAACGGTGTGTGCTTCAGCCGCTGCGATGCCTGCACCGCCGTATACATCTGTCTGCTGATACACAGATCCGCAAACGTGTAAAAGCTGGCGTCTCTGCCGCAGTCGTAATCCCGCACTGCCTTGAACAGACCGATCATCCCCTCCTGGATCAGATCCTCGCTGTCTCCGCCCAGGATATACATGGATTTTGCTTTGCTGCGCACCAGATTTTTATACTTATCACAGATGTAGTCCATCACCTGCCTGTCGCCTTCCCGCAGTTGGTCGATGAGCTCCTCATCTGTCATATCTTCATACTTGAAATGCTCTGTCATTCTTTCCCCTTTGCTATCCTGTTCCCGGATGCAGCGTCCTGTTATGCCTGCAGTCTCTGACGTACGATCTCGTAAGCCAGTACACCTGCTGCTACGGAAGCATTGAGGGAATCGATATCCCCCTTCATGGGAATAGATGCCACCATGTCGCATTTTTCCTTCACCAGACGGCCTACGCCCTCGCCCTCGTTGCCGATGACCAGACCGATGGGGCCCTTCAGATTCAGATCGTACATGGTAGTACCGCCCATATCCGCGCACACGAACCACAGACCTTCCTTTTTCAGGTCTTCGATGGTCTTCGCCAGATTCGTCACCTTTGCCACCGGCGTATAATTCAGTGCTCCGGCGGAGGTTCTTGCTACCGTAGCGGTCAGTCCCGCTGCACGATTCTTCGGAATGATGACGCCATGGGCACCTGCCAGATTGGCAGTACGGATGATAGCTCCCAGATTATGGGGATCTTCAATATTATCCAACAGGAAAATAAAGGGCGGTTCACCCTTTTTCTTCGCTGTTTCCAGAATGTCATCCACCTCCGCGTACTCATAAGCCGCCGCATAAGCGATGACGCCCTGATGTTTTCCGGTCTCGGATAACTGATCCAGACGCTCCTTGGTCACATACTTTACTAACGTGTCATGTTTTTTTGCTTCTCTTTTAATGGTCATCATCGGGCCGTCCTGACAGCCATCCAAAATGAACAGCTTGTCAATGGGTTTGCCCGAACGATACGCCTCGATCACGGCATTTCTGCCCTCTATGGTAAATTCCTGATATCCCATGCTTGTCCTTTCTTATTACGTATTACTTTCTCATTATGCATTACTTTCTCATTACGTATTACTTCTCTGTCACATGCGTTACATTACACTCAGATCTCCAGACCTGCCAGGCGGATACCGTCTTTGATCAGCTCAAGCATCCGGTCTGTCTGTCCTGTCAGGTACAGATACCCCATCAGTGCTTCAAATCCGGTAGCTCTGCGGTAGTCTGCCACAGAAGCATTTTTCGCCGTGGTGTAGGATTTGGCGTTGCGTCCTCTGCGGTACACCGCTTCCTCGTCCTCTGTCATCTCCGGAAGCAGTGCCTCGATCATGGCGGACTGCGCCGGTGCTTTTACATAGCGTGTTGTCTTTTTATGCAGGTCATTGGCGGAGCGGTTGGCACGTTCCACCACAATGCTTCGGATCACCAGTTCATAGATCCCGTCTCCGATGTAGGCTAATGTCAGCGGAGAATATGCCCGGACATCCTGCCCTTCACAGTCGAAAACCTGCTTGATCTTAGTAAGAAGGGTTATGCTCTCTTCCATTTTACACCCTCTCTGGTATCTTCCAGTACAATGCCCTTAGCTAACAGTTCATCTCGGATCTCGTCGGCTCTTGCGAAGTTCTTCGCCTTTCTGGCTGCCTGACGCTCCTCGATCAGTGCCTCGATGTCGCTGTCTAACATCTCTGCTTTTTTGTCCACGATCAGTCCGCAGATATCGGACAGGGTCACGATCTCCTGCTTTAATGCTTCCAGGAATGCCTTGCTGCTCTCAGCCTTGGCATTGGAATTCACGAATTTTACCAGTTCAAAAATAGCTGCCAGTGCATCTGCGGTGTTAAAATCATCATCCATAGCTTCGTCGAACTTGGTCTCGAAACCCTGTGCCTCGGTGAGTAAGTTCTTCTCTTCTCCGGTCATTTCGGTATCTGCTGCCTTGTCCAGTAAGAACTTCAGATTGTCCACGCTGGTGACGATTCTCTCATAGCCGTTCTTCGCAGCTTCCATTAAGTCAGCGCTGAAATTCAGCGGACTTCTGTAATGCGCGGACAGCATGAAGAAACGCAGTACCTGCAGATCATATTTTTCGGAGATCTCACGTACGGTGAAGAAATTGCCCAGGGATTTGGACATCTTGCGGTTGTCGATGTTCAGGAAAGCATTGTGCATCCAGTATTTTGCAAAAGGCTTGTCATTGGCTGCCTCGGACTGTGCGATCTCATTTTCATGATGAGGGAAGATCAGATCCTCTCCGCCGGCATGAATATCAATCTCTTCGCCGAGATAACGCTTACTCATGACGGAGCACTCGATGTGCCAGCCGGGACGTCCCTGGCACCAGCAGGAATCCCAGTAAGGCTCGCCTTCTTTTTTCGGTTTCCACAGTACGAAATCTAAGGGATCTTCCTTCTGGTCCTCACCGGAGACTAACAGAGAACGGTTACCGCCCTGTAAGTCGTCCAGATTCTTATGAGAAAGCTTGCCGTAGTCCTTGAAGCTTCTGGTACGGAAATATACGGTACCGTCTGCAGCAACATAAGCATGTCCCTTATCGATCAGGGTCTGGATCATGTCCAGCATACCTCCGATCTCCTCGGTAGCCTTGGGGTTCTTGGTAGCGGGCTTGATGTTCATGCCCTCCATGTCCTTTTTGCACTCTGCAATGTAACGCTCAGAGATCACGCCGGGCTCAACGCCCTCTTCGTTAGCTTTTTTGATGATCTTATCGTCCACATCCGTGAAGTTGGATACATAGTTCACTTCATATCCCTTGTATTCCATGTAACGGCGCACGGTATCAAATACGATCATAGGACGGGCATTTCCGATATGGATCAGGTTGTATACGGTAGGTCCGCAGACATACATTTTTACCTTGCCGGGCTCTAAGGGCTTGAATTCTTCTTTTCTCTTGCTTAAGGTGTTGTAGATTTGAATGCTCATTGTTTATCCTTTCCTAATTGCGATTTTTGCAATGATCTATCTTTATTTTATCACACTGTCTTGTCATTTTCTGCAGATCGGGTCTGTTCCCCGGCCTCCGCACTCATTACCACCAGCCTGCGCAGCTGCTTTAATTCATCTTCCATTTCCAGTACCCGGTTGGTCAGTTCGGAATTCTCACGCTGCAATACCGTGATGTCTTCCCGTACCGGGTCGGGGAGATCCGTCTGGTTCATGGTCTCCTGGGGAAGGCTTGCGTTGTTGCGCTTTACCACGCGCCCCGGTACACCTACCACCGTGGATCCGGGCGGCACTTCGCTTAAGACCACGCTTCCGGCACCGATCTTCGAATTATCTCCGATGGTGAAGGATCCCAGGACTTTCGCTCCCGCACTGATCATGACGTTGTTGCCGATGGTGGGGTGACGTTTGCCGTGTTCCTTACCGGTACCTCCCAGGGTCACGCCCTGATACATTGTCACATTGTCGCCGATAATGGTGGTCTCACCGATGATGACACCGTTACCGTGATCGATGAAAAATCCTTTGCCGATCTGTGCACCGGGATGGATCTCGATGCCGGTCTTGCGCACGCCCCGCTGGGAGATATACCGCGCCCAGAAATAATGTCCGCTCAGATACAGCTTATGCGCCAGTCTGTAATGGAGCATGACCTTGAAACTGGGATACAAAAGAACCTCCATGGAGGAATGGATCGCCGGATCACGTTCCTTGATAATACGGACTTCTTCTTTTAAATTTTTGATGATGCCCATGTTCTCACCTCGAAAAAAATACCGCGAATAAACTTCATCTTAGAGACGAATTTATCCGCGGTTCCACTCTACTTAAGGGACAATGCCCTTCACTCTGGCGTAAAACGCCATGCACATAACGGGTGCTTACCGGATCCGGATACTTATGTCTGTTCCCCGGATCAGCTCACAGGCGCACTTCCTTTTCCTCAGACGAAAGCCGCTCCCAGCTTCTAACAGCTTCTCTCTGGCGTCCCACCGAAAAGTACTTTTCCTGCTCCATGCCTTTACTACATATATGATAATTCCTACTAAATAAGATATGCAAAAATACGGGTTTTGTCAACCCTAGAGTTTCCTACATTACAGCTTTTTCCAAGGTTTCCCTCACGTATTCATTCAGTGACATATTTTATTCTTCCAGCAGCACCCACTTTCCCTCCGGTGCCGCATCCAGGATCCAGTACTGGCACCGTCGGATGTCCGCCTGCAGACTTCCGGTCTCCTGTAATTTTTCCCCATCGTAGGTGAAGAATACGGTTCTCGCTTTTGCATCATCTCCGGTCTCATACAGTGCGATCACGATCTGCTCCCCATCCGGACTGTAAGCGAGAATGCTGTTGTCCAACAGTCTTGCATGGCGGTCTACATTGTTGCCTTCCACCCCGAAGGTGTAATTCACCGGGCTGTTACCTTCCACGTTCTTCCAGGCGTCTGTCTGTAGTGTGATCCGCTCTGCTGCCGCATCTCCATCCAGATCGATCAACGCATAGGTCTCAGAAAAAGTTCTCTGGGACACATCGCATACCATACCGGGATGAGATAAAATATCCTCCCGCCATTTCACAGCATACTGGTCCCTTGACACCTGATCCAGTCTGTCGGCTCCGGCGTCCAGACCACCGATAGAATACTGCTGATAGAGTTCTCCGTTGCCGTTATAGACCGTCACGAAACCATTCTGTACTTTCATGGAAAACGGAAGCACAGGTTCTGCCGTTTCTTCCCCGGTCAATTCCCATCCGGTATCACCTGCCAGGCTGCAGTTCTTCACCGTATACAGTGTAGGTTTCCCATCCTCCTGTAAATGCTCCGCCGCTTCTGTCATATAGAATACCCTGCTGCCCATCCAGCCGATACTGCTGTCCTCCTGCACCTTTTCATTGTAGGCGTTGGAAGTATTATAGTAAGTCCGGTCACAGATTGCAGCCGATGCCATATTTCCCGGGATGCCATCCTCAGACACACACCGGAAGGTATGATCATACATCACATAGATTCCGCAGCTGGACACCTGAATATGAATACCGGAACCGGAATAGCTTCCGATCTTCGTCTCCAGATACTCCGTATACTGTCCCGCCGGCATATTTTCCGGAGAATACGTTTCGTATTCCGCATAGACTCTCCGGGCGGACTGCTCTCCCGGGAGCGGACCGATCTTCTGTCCGGATGCCGCACTCACATCTCCGGTAGACAACAGCCAGATCTTCTGTTCCTCCTCCGCCAGCACCATGGGAATCTCGATCACAGAACCATCCTTCTCAAAAGTATACTCCACATTGACCACCGATCCTTCTCCCATACGGTCATCGCCATAGAGCTGGTACTGTCTTGCCGCCTCGTAGAGGACTTCCGTCACCTCACCGGTTCCCTTTCCCAGCGAAAGGAGCTGCTTTGCTGCCGTCACAGGGTCCTTATAATCCTCGTAGAATCTGTGATCCTCCGACCCGAGTCGCTCCTCCAGACGGCTGAGTTGAAACATTTCCCAGCTTGCAGGACTTCCGGCATACCTTCTGTGATTCACATACCATCCCTTCTCCTGTGCAAAGGAATGAGTACTCTCAATCCGCTCGGGGGAATAAAATTCCGCGAAATCGGAGCGTGTCTCAAACGTTACATACGACAGCTTTTCAGCATAAATATCCCATTCTTCCTGCGTCCAGACAGCCTCATCGGAATACTCCGTATCACTGATATCCACCGGCTCATTCTGGGCAGACGGCGCAGCTTCCGTAGGCAATTTTTCCTCACTGCGGTTTCCTCCCGGATTACTGCACAGGCAGATGATGAGTGCTGCGATCACCGCCACCGCACCGATGAGGATCCAGAACGGAGGCTTGCGATAATCCAGCACATGACGGATCCTGTTCTTCACATGATCCTCTCCAAAGGATAACAGCGCACAGATCGTACCACCACGGTATTTTCTCCACCTGCCGTCACTGGCTTCCTCCAGCAGTGTATAAGAATAGATCTTCTTGCTTTCCTCTCCCAAAAGCTTTACCACTTTTTCGTCGCAGGACATCTCACAGTCCATATTCATCAGGTAAAATGCCAGCCACACCAAGGGATTGAACCAATGCACACAACAGATAAAAAGCACTGCCGGTTTGATCAGATAGTCTCTTCTCTGCAAATGCACCCTCTCATGGCACAACACTACCTCTCTGCTCTCCCCGGCAAGCTCCGACGACAGATAAATGGTCGGATGCAGGATCCCCATGACAAAAGAAAGGTGTCCACTCTTAATCTCACAAATTCCTTCTTCTACTTTATGAACGCCATTTTCCGGCTGACGCAGACGGTAATACATCCGCAGATAGGAAAACAGATGATAACCGGCAAACCCAACAAACCCGATCAGCCACAAGTACGGTAACACGATTCCCGCCAGTGTTTTCAGCATCTGTGTGCTGTGTGTTGCAAACATTTCCTTGGTTGGATCGCTCGTTGCAGACATTCCTGTCTGTCCGGTTACCATAGAGGACTCCTGCGAAAGTGCCTCCGGCTGACTGCCATCGTCACTATCGGCCTGCTCCGTCATGCCTGAAATCTGTATTGCTTCCGCAGTCGGATTTTCCAAGGTTGCTTTTTCTCCGGATGCTGTCAGTGCGGTGCTCACCGTCTGTTCCGTTACCAGCCGCTGTGGGATCAGGCTGATCTGTGTCTGCGGAAATGCCGGGCAGCACAGGCGCAGAAACACGATCCCCCACAACAGATAAGAACACCATCTGGGAGCCCTGCGAAGCACCAGTCTCGCCACCAGCACCAGCAAAATGCAATAGCTTCCCACCAGGCTCAAGTTACAAACGATCCCTAATACCTTCTCTAAAATCTCCCTCATCCAATCTCCTCCGTCAGCTCTTATAATCCTCTATCATAGCTTCGATCTCAGCGATCTGCGCTGCGCTGAGCTTCTTGCTCTGGATAAATGCTGCGATCATCTTCGGCAGCGAACCGCCATAAGCCTTCTCCACGAAAGCCTCCCCCTGGGCTCTGTGGTATTCCTCCTTATTCAATACGGAAGATACTATGGCATTCTCATTTTTGAAAATACCGTTCTCACAAAGCTTTTTAATAAACGTATAGGTAGTGGATTTCTTCCAGCCGAACTTCTCCGCGCACTGTTTTACCAGTTCTCCGGAACCGATGGGTTCCTCCTCCCAGATCAGCTCAGCAAATTTGTATTCTGTCTCCGTCATCTGATACATTCCCATTCCTCCTTGTATCCTTCTTAATCCAGCACTTGCCAATTATGCAATCCTATTGGCTTTTTTGCACTCATAACATTATAAAAGGTCGATGGTATACAGACCTTGTTCTAATTAAAGTCTATATCCTATCGACCCATTTGTCAAGTTCTTATTTTCCGAAATTATCAGCTCTTCGGGCATCCGCTGCAGCTTCCGCAGCCGCCCTGCATCGCCTGTGCCGTAAGATCAAACGGCGTAGTCACCAGACAGATTGCCTGAGAGGAGATTCCCTCTCCGCTGCCGGTGAATCCCAGTCCTTCCTCCGTGGTAGCCTTCACATTGACCTGTCCCACATCGATCAGCAGGGCTTTCGCGATATTTTCCCGCATGGTATCGATATGCGGGCGCATCTTCGGTGCCTGTGCAATGATCGTCGCATCGATATTTTCGATAAACACATGATTTTCTTCCAGCAGCTCGCCCACTTTTTCCAGCAATTTTATGGAAGAAATACCCTTGTACGCGGGATCTGTATCCGGGAAATGTTTCCC
>ENA-ORSC01002069-ORSC01002069.1-human-gut-metagenome-genome-assembly--contig:-NODE-2069-length-12613-cov-3.484313_pt1 | contig 12613 bp, 10 predicted proteins | sample MGYA00242178_ERZ509140 | MGnify/ENA primary metagenome ERZ509140 (study PRJEB26280, sample SAMEA2338681) | human gut metagenome | biome: human gut; feature: human-associated habitat; material: faeces... | reverse complement strand
ATCCTGTTCCTGTACATTCTTCTGCTCCTGTGCCACTTTCTTATCTCCTTTCCCGGATAACTTTTCTCTGTTTTGCTTTATCTCTTATTATTCCGTTACGCTTTTTTTCTCTTTATCTGCCTTTTTCGCCTCTTTAAAACATTCCCATACATGCGAATTCAGACCTCTTAAAAAGAGGTCTGTTTATAATCATCTGTTTACATTGAACGGCTGATTTCAAGCACTTTGTACTTGATTTCTCCCGCCTGTGTTTCTACGCTTACCGTATCTCCCACTTTTTTTCCGATCAATGCCTGACCAACCGGAGACTCGTTTGAAATCTTTCCTACCAAGCTGTTTGCCTCTGTTGATCCCACAATTTTAAATTCCATCTCTTCATCGAATGTTATGTCAAATACCTTTACCGTACATCCGACATTGATCTTATCAAAGTCAACTTCATCTTCAACAACCACTTCTGCGTTTTTCAGGATGCCTTCAAGTTCTTCGATACGCGCTTCGATATCTCTTTGTTCATCTTTTGCCGCATCATACTCTGCATTCTCGGAAAGATCTCCCTGCTCTCTTGCCTCTTTGATCTTAGCTGCAACTTCTTTCCGTTTGACAACTTTAAGAGTTTCAAGTCCTAAATATTCGTCGATATCTCTTTTATTGATTGTGATCTTACCTGTACCTGGTACAAGGTATACTCTTGCGATAGATTTTTTTCTTCTTCCTGTTCCGTAGAATTTAGCTGTTGCCACTTTTATTTCCTCCTTTCAAACCTCTGACTAAAATGTTAAAACTTCTGGTTTCTGTGCCTGATGAGCATGTTCTGCTCCAGCATATACGTGAAGTTTCTTGATCATTGTTCTTCCCAAAGGTCCTTTTGGAAGCATACCTTTAACAGCAAGTTCGATAACCTGTTCTGGTTTCTTTGCCATCATTTCTCTTAATGTAGTTTCTTTCATTCCTCCTACATAATCTGAGTGATGATAGTATACTTTCTGATCTAATTTCTTTCCTGTAACTTTGATCTTTTCAGCGTTGATAACAATTACGTTGTCACCTGTATCAATGTGCGGTGTAAATTCCGGTTTATTTTTTCCTCTTAAAACTTTAGCGACTTCTGCTGCAAGACGTCCAAGTGTCTGTCCTTCAGCGTCAACTACATACCATTTTCTTTCAATCTTATCTGGATTAGCCATGTAAGTTTTCATTGGTTGACCTCCTATGAATTTCAGTTTACTAATTATTTTCATTGTAGATTCTATAGAAAACAAGTTCACTCCGGGGCTTTGGTGCAAACCGTTTCTTCTCACGTCATACTTGCATATTATATTATACCAGCAAGCTTTTGTCAACTGTTTCTTGCTGATTTTCGTCACTTTTTTGTGGGAATTTTCTACAGCATTTCTTTCAGACTGTCCACAGTTTCTTCTGCCTTCACCAGTGTAATACTGCCATGATCCAGGCATTCAACAAACTTACATACCAGGTCAGGATCAAACTGTCTGCCTGCATCCTGAAGAAGCTTCTCCCGTGCTACTTCAATAGGAAATGCTTTTTTATAACATCGTTTGGATGTCATGGCATCAAAAGAATCTGCCACGCACAAAATCCGCGCAGTCAGTGGAATATCTTCTCCTGCGATCCGGCGCGGATATCCTTTTCCATCATACCGCTCATGATGACCGATGACTGCCGGAATTACATAATCCAGCGATGGAAGGTGACGGATAATATCGATCGATGCCTCTACATGCCCTTTGATGATCTCATATTCTTCATCTGTCAGTTTTCCCTCTTTATTGAGTACATACTCCGGAATGCCGATTTTGCCGACATCATGCAGAAGTGCTGCCTGCCGGATAATCTCTATCATATCTTCGTTCATTCCAAGGGCAGATGCCAGTGCCGTTGCATAATAAGCTACGTTGTTGGAATGGCTGAACGTATAGTGATCCTTCGCATCAATTGCCGCCGTCAGCGCATAAATCGTAGCCTCATACTCCTGATAAATATGGGTGCGATTCCTTGTATTGTTCCCCACACTGTTGTTCCGGAACATCATATCAAAGACCTGGATCCCATTTTTCCCATTATGTTTCACATGATAAACTGCCAGATCTACATTTTCCATCAGCTCTTTCACGTTCCTTGCCGCATAAGGAGCCGCACTGATACCGGCACTCACAGTTACTGCTTTCAGCTTCATATCCGTTCTGCGGTTATTCATAACGTAAATCTGTTTTGCAATAGATTCCACCATATTTCTGGCAGAAAAAAGATCATATCCCGGTAAAAGAACCGCAAATTCCTTTCCTCCATAGCGAGCCGTGTATCCACTTTCTCCGACACTGCTTCTGATGATATCTGCAATCCGCTGCAGACACAGATCTCCTTCTTTCACCCCATACAACTGATTATACAATTTAAAATCATCTACATTGATGATCGCAAGTGCCAGCGATGCCTCCCTGTTTTTCTCAAGCTCTTCATTCAGCACTTCGTAGAAATACTTCCGGTTCAGTAATCCGGTCATCTCATCTGTTCTGGCTTCCTGACGGGCTCTCTCGTACAATCTTGAATTCTTAATCGCAATCGATGCAACCGACGTAACAGATGAGATCAGCTGCACCTCATCATATACCAGCCGTTTTTTTGCCGAAGCATCTGTGATCAGAATCACACCAACCAGGCATTCTCCATCTTTCAGTCCTGCACAGTAACGGATATGCGTCTTATCCAGCCGGTGTTTTTCACTCTCCCACATCGACTTATACTCCACAGTATAACGAAAATCCCGGTAAATGATCGGCTCTTCATGTTCTTTCAGCCACTGGATCATCGGGTTTTCTTCTTCCATCGTAAATGTCAGATCATTCAGTGGCTGATCACTTGCCACTCCCCGATATGGCTGTCCTGGTGCATCCTGCATACAAATATAGATATTTCCAACATCCATCAGTTCTTTCATGACACTGATCGTTTTGTCCAGAATTTCATTTAAATCCAGCGTCTTCGAAATTGCAGAGCTGAACTCCCTGATTTTTTCTGTCTGATAATTTTCTTCCTTGACAAACACACTGCGTACCAGAAGCTTCCACAAAAAAGTAAACAGCGCATAAATCACCAGAAACACAATTGCAAAAACAAGGGCATAAAGCGTTGTATTCTTATCCATCTGTATATGGAAGATTTTCTGCAGATATGGAATTATATTTAAAAATACAATAACAGAAAACAAGAATCCTACACCGTAACACAGACTGGGCGATGCCAGCATCTGCAACCGGAACAGACGTCTGCGTATCAGTGCATAAAACAGAAAAAATACATTTACAACGCCACTTAAAATATCAATCGGAAATCCACTGAAGAATGGTATTCCAAGCAACATATTCCCTGCAAACAACACCAGAACCCCTGCCATGACCGGTTCATACTGTACTTTCATATTGGGATTCGCTTTGCAGATCCGCACAAGGATAAGGAAAAGATAAATCAAAAAAATCCCAGCCGGGAAAAAGAGTACTAATATAGTAGGTTTAATCTCATACACAAAAGTAGGAAGCCCATTCTTTTCCACCACATTCGGGCATCCCAGGAATACCCCATGCCGGATATTTACCACAAAACAGATCAGCATAACAGCCAGATATATTTTCCCTGGCAGACTTTTTTTCACTCCGCCAAATGCCAGAATAAAACAATAATATGCATACGGCAGCAGTAAAATTTCAAGCAGGGAAACCTGATACCAGAATTCATAACTTGGCCACAGATGGACACGCATAAATGCCGATCCTCCAGCCCAAAAAAGCAGTCCAACCAGCACTACCAGAAAGCTATTTACAATTTTATTTCGCTTCGCTGTCAGAAACATCAGCAGCATAAATCCATAGCACACCATTGCTATGATTGAAATATATCCATAGGTTCCCATAATTCCCTCTTATCTCACTTTGTTCAAACATTCCTGCACTTCCAGCAACGCCTTCAAATCATAATAAGAAGGATTCATCTGATGCAGTTTTTTCCCAGTCTTTTTTTCATAAGTTTCAAATGTTCCGCACGTAAAAATTGTAACCTGTAAAGGATCCATTCCCAGGATTTTCTTCAAGTCACGGTAATCCTGATCAATATATTTAAAATATGTACTCAGTAACTCTTTTAAAATATCGGCGCTCATGGCACTGTTCAGCAAGGATTCCCGTTCCAGTTCTACATACATATGCAGATATGGGCGGTTCTGTTCATTATATTCCTTTGCCGCAACCCAGTTTGTGATCGGGAGCTTTGACAGACGAATGACATTTCGGATCCCATTTTCTGAAATCCTTGTAAATCCTGCTATATCAATGATCCATGGTACCCGGTCCACATATTCAAAACGTGGGATCTGTGTTTCATCTTCCCTGTTTTCCAGTCCAACGCACCGATACATATCACCACAGCGATATCTCGCGAATGCACCGCCTTTCAAAATCGTAAATACGAGCTCATATTTTTCTCCCGGCTGGACTTCATCCATCAGATATGTCGGTGGAACATAAGACGGATCCTCATGATTTTTCAACATGTCCTTCTCTGTGATAAATTCATAAAATGCCGTATCCGGGAAGAAATACATTCCTTTTCTCGTCCAGGTCTCTGTCCCCATTATAGATGGTTCCGTACCGGCAAACAATTCCATCGGCCGGATTCCCCAGAGTTCTTCCAGATCATCTTTATAGCACTGATTGTCCGTACCTGCTACCATGAACCCTTTCAAATGGAATAAATCCTTTGGGAGTAATTGCCGGTTCTCCTTTTTGCAGCGGTATTTTGCCTGTATCATACGGAAGATCATATGCGGTCTGCATTTCAGAAGACTTGATAGTTGGATACCGCCGCCACCGGTCATCGAAGAAAGGCTCAGACTTACCGCATAAGCCACACTTCCAAGACCAAAGAAAAATCCCAGATCTTTTTTCATCGCCATTTTAAATCCCAGCTTGTTTCGTTCGCTGAAACTCATATTCACAGCATCTTTTACTGCCGGAAGGAACTCAATATCGATTTCTTCCCCGAGTGCCAGTGGAAAAAGTCCGGTAGCATACGGAAGCGGTGCCAGCGCATACAGAAATTTGTCCGTAGATGCAACATCAAAAGAACCCTTTTTCCTGCTGGTCGATAAAATCAGACATGCTGTCACATTATTCCGGTAGGTATCCAGCATACTTCTTGTATACGGTGCAACCTTAATCGGATGTTTCCCGCCTTCCCAGGTTGTCTGAATCCAGATCACCGGATTCCCCGGAAGCATATCAGGCTGCTTGGTCAGAAGAATGTCTGCATAATCTTCATACTCCGTCAGCGGTACCATTTTGCGGAATTCATCCAGATTTCGGGGATGTTTTCCTTTCAAAATCGACTGTCCAAGTCCACAGTTACTCCACAGCTGGATCTGTTCTTCCATCAGCCGCCGCTGGATTTTCATGTAACCGTCCATCGACAGATCCAGAAATCCACAGTACTGCTGCCATATTTCATTATACTGTTGTTTTTTTAATTTTTCTTTTAAATTCATAGACTGTCCGCTCCAGATCAATCATTTTTTCTGATAGTACGCAGGCACACCCGTATACTTTTTCTGTTCGGTATCAGAAACGGTGTACTTTGCTGATATTCTTTATAGTTAAAAAATGTCCGTGGGAATGTCCACAGATCCTGAAAAATAATATACAGATAATTCCAGAAAATCATAAGTAAAAAATAAATCCCATGTTTCCATCCACCGACCATTCCCCACATGCACAAATATGCTCCTGCAAACCATAAAACACCAGGATGGCGGCACAATCCATACATACCTTCCGTATAAGCCGCACGCAGTTTATTTTCTTCACAATAGGTTTCTTCAAAGGGAAGCGCAAAAAACAACGTATAAATGAGCAGACAAAGGAAAAGGAATCCTCCTAATCCAAATCCGGTCATTGTTCCGATCTTCCGCTGGCAACTCCCCCATGCTGCATAAAGCTCTGCAATCAGTGATACTACAACGAGAATACTCCCAGCTGCAAAAAATTTTTGTAATACTGCATTCTTCATCCGAACACTGTTGATATCATAAATAAAATACAGAATAAATCCTGTACTTCCTAGTATAAACTGCCACATTTTTCTCTCCATGATTTGTGCATTATTATGCACAAATACCTTTTCACGCACTCTAAATTATAATAAAAGCTACTATAAATTGCAACCAAAAAATGGCTTCCCTTTCCCCTTTTTTCAAAAACATTACCATATCATTACATTTTTTACAAATTCCACTTTTGCTTTAAATAGTATACCATCATTTGCTTCTATCTGATACAATAGATGTATGGGATTTTTATCCAAATTTTGACTAAAAGGCAGGTACTAGAATATGTGGGCTTATGAAGGAATTTTTTATCAGATCTATCCAATTGGATTCTGTGGCGCTCCGACCGCAAATGACGGCAAAACCGTATCCCGGATTTTAAAATTAAAGGACTGGAGCAGTTATCTGGAATCCTTAGGTATCTCTTCTATATTATTAAATCCAATTTTCGAATCAGACAATCATGGTTATGATACCAGGGATTATAAAAAAATCGACTGCCGTCTCGGAACCAATGAAGATTTCGCAGAAGTATGCAAAGATCTCCATGCACACAATGTAAAAATCGTTCTTGACGGTGTGTTTAATCACGTAGGACGCGGCTTCTGGGCATTTAAGGATGTACAGGAAAAGAAATGGGACTCTCCATACAAGGACTGGTTCTGCATCAATTTTGACGGTAATTCCTGCTACAATGACGGATTCTGGTATGAGGGATGGGAAGGACATTTTGAACTGGTCAAACTGAATCTTGCCAATTCTGCTGTTGTAGATTATCTCCTGGAATGTGTAAAAGGCTGGATCGATGAATTTGACATCGACGGTCTCCGGCTTGATGTTGCATACTGCCTGGACCGCAATTTCATGAAACGTCTGCGCAGTTTCTGCCAGGAATTAAAACCTGACTTTGCCCTGATCGGAGAGGTTCTCTTCGGGGACTACAATCAGATCGTCAATGACGAAATGCTGCACAGCTGCACCAACTATGAATGCTATAAAGGTATTTATTCCAGCTTCAACAGCATGAACATGTTTGAGATTGCGCACTCTCTGAATCGTCAGTACGGACCGGAACAGTGGTGCATTTACCGCGGAAAACATCTGATGTCTTTTGTTGACAACCACGATGTAACCCGAATTGCAAGTATCCTGACCAACAAGAACCCCCTGCCGCTGACTTACGGACTTCTTCTTGGTATGCCGGGTGTTCCTTGTATTTATTATGGAAGTGAATGGGGTGAGGAAGGGGTAAAAGCACCAAATAATGACTACGCCCTTCGTCCATGCTTTGAAGAACCAAAGCCAAATGAACTGACCGAAGAGATCAAAAAAATGATCCACGTCAGAACCGGAAGCAATGCACTCTGCCACGGAAGCTACCGTAATGTTGTCCTGACCAACCATCAGCTCATCTTTGAGCGTCGGACCGATGATGAACGGATGCTGGTTGCGATCAATGCATCGGGCGCACCGTTTACTGCGCACAATGGAGAACTCGGAGGCACAATGACCGACCTGCTCACCGGAAATGAAATCCAGATGAGCGGACAGCTTGAGATGCCGCCGTACAGTGTGCAGTATCTGAAATAATATCTCCGGACATTTTCCAAAGCAGACCTCTTTGGTTTGCCATGAGAATGATTGATATTGCTTAACAGCACAAATGCCAGTTCCGGCTTGCTGTCGGTTCTGGCATTTTTTCAAAGAATCTCTGTTCCAGTAAATACAGTAATTTCGTTTGAGATTTCCTGTCATTTAACGGAACTTCGATTTTCTATATTCCCTCGGAGTCATTCCATAATTTTTTCGAAAAAGCCTGTAAAATTGTGTCCGATTACTAAAGCCAAGGTCCTCCATGATTTCTGCAATCGTAAGATCCGAATCCAAAAGAAGTCCCTCCGCCTTTTCCATTGTAAATTTCGTGCTATATTCATACAGAGACAACCCGGTATATTTTTCAACCGTTTTATAAAGATAATCTCCTGAATAACTAAACTTTTCCTCCAAATCCTTTCTGCGCACCTGTCCATCCTTTTCCCGGATATAACTGGTTATCTGATCAAATAGTTCTCTCTCAGACGTATTTCCGAAAGCAACCGGCGTATTTGTGTAAAGCGCTCCGTCAAACAATGCAGATAACATTCCTATCATTGCTCCTGCAATCTGAAAATTTGATTTAGGCGTTCTCTTCTGCAATCCTACTGCAATTTTGTCAAAACAATCATGCACTACTTTTGTCTCTTTCATCGGAATAAAATCGATATAAGCCCGTTGTGATGCCTCTTCTTTATCCAATTCATGTAAAAAGAATTTCCTTACCATCTCATATTCCTTTGTGCGTTTCCCGGAAAAAACACTTGGAAATTGTAGTAAATTCAAAATATATTCTTGTGTAAATTCCAGAAAAATCACTCTGCAATACTCATCGAATTCCTCCAGATGGCGAATATTCATATTCATCAGACAGCAACTTCCTTTCGGATAAAGATGTCTGGTATTTTCAATGTTCTGATATAGCCTTCCATCTGCAACATACATCAACTCATAGAAATTATGTCTGTGCATACTTTTCCTTTCAAGAATTTTGTCCGATTCCTCCTTGTCCATACAAAGATATCCTAAATCCTTCGGTCCTATAAATGTAAGCACCTCTCTTCCTTCTTCTTTTTCCGGATAATAGGAATCTAAAATAAAAGAAAGACTATCTTCTGTAAAATGATTTTCTCCAAAACCTTTTTCATATGCCTTCATTTCTTTAATTAAATCCTGATACATCATAGGACGTGTAGATTGAAAATACATAATTTATTCCTCTTTCTGATAAAAACCAGTTTTATCTTTTTATAGTGATCATTCCTGTTCATCTCGAATAGCTCTTAACAATTGAATCTGATACACATAAGGTTCAATCCCATCATTTATGCCATTTATACTCTTTTTCATATCATTTATAATAATATCATATGATGTGGATGTCAAAATTTTTTACCACTCACTAATTAACCGAATTGTTCTATTCAATAGTAAAAGCGAGGAAAACTTATGCAAAAAACAGATTTCAACCGTGACTGGACCGTACAGAAAGACGGATCCAATGAAATACTTCATGTCAATCTTCCAGATGACGCCATGATCCGTGAAGAGCGCTCAAAAGAGAATAAAACCGCAAGTGCAAGTGCCTATTTTGCCGGTGGCAAATATATTTACACTAAAATTTTCGATCTTTCGGAAAATGAAACCAGACAAACTCTGATCTTAGAATTTGAGGCTGTCTATCAAAACGCAACCGTATTCTTAAACGGCAGACAGGTTGCCGAACATCCTTACGGATACACAAACTTTTTTGTTGACATCACCGGAAAAGTTATTGCCGGAACAAATGAACTGAAAGTCGTTGCAGACAACGCAGATGTCCCGAACAGCCGTTGGTACTCCGGATCCGGTATCTACCGCGAAGTGCACCTTTACCGTTCCGGAAGTTCTTATATCCGCCCGGAAGGGTTAAAAGTGCAGATTGTTGATCTTAATACAATCCACATTTTTACTGACGCGGTTATGCAGCCTGATGAAAAAATTGTACTGGAAATTTTCAATGACACTGGCAAAATCGTATCTTCCGAAGGCACAGATGTCACCATCACCATCCCAGATGCACACCTCTGGTCTGCCGAAGATCCTTATTTATATACCTGCAAGGCAACCCTTCTACAAAATGGAACTGCCATTGATACTGCCAGAACCTCTTTCGGAATCCGTACCCTTTCCTGGGGAAAAGATGGATTTCTTGTAAACAGCAAGTCCGTCCTTTTCCGGGGTGCCTGCATCCATCATGATAATGGGGTACTCGGTGCCTGTGGCTTCCATGATGCTGAATGTCGGCGGGTACGCATTTTAAAAGAAGCCGGATTTAATGCCATCCGTTCTTCACACAATCCCATTTCAAAGGCAATGCTGGATGCATGCGATCAACTTGGTATGTACATTATTGACGAAGCTTTTGATATGTGGCTGATCAAGAAAAATCCTTACGATTACGCCGGTGAAACATTTTCCAAATGGTGGAAAGCTGATATTGCTGCCATGATTTCAAAAGACTATAACCATTCTTCTGTTGTGATGTACTCTGTTGGAAACGAGATTACAGAGCTTGGACTTGCAGACGGGCAGGAACAGGCCCGTATCATGACTGAATTCTGCCATACCAAAGATCATACAAGACCTGTCACAGCCGGGATCAATCTGATGCTTGCTACCATGGCCGGAAGTAAAAAAAGTATTTATGGCACGGACGAAGACGGTAAAGTCAAAGACAGTGGTTCCGGTGGACTGGATAACGCTCCGACCTCTGAATTTTTCAATATCATGATGAACAAAATGGGCGGACTCATCAATAAAGCAGCCAAAACAAAAAAAGCGACTGCCATTGCTGAAATTATGTCCGGTATTTTCGATATTCCCGGATATAATTATGCATCCAGCCGCTATAAAATTGATGCCAGAAATCATCCGGAACAGGCGACAACCGGCTCTGAAACTCTCCCGCAGACCCTTTACGATAACTGGCAGCTTGTCAAATCGATTCCTACCATGACCGGCGACTTTATGTGGACCGGATATGATTATCTTGGTGAATCAGGCATTGGCACCATTCAGTACAAAGACAAAAAGACGAAGCAAAATGCCGATCCGGGCCTTATTATTTCCGGTGGTGCCGGTATCATTGATATCTGTGGAAAAAAACGTCCGGAAGTTGGATGGAGCAAGATCATCTGGGGATTACAGAAAACTCCAACAATTGGTGTTGACCCTTATACCCGCACAGACTATTTCCAGTCTCTTTCTATGTGGCGTGTCACAGATGCGGTGGAAAGCTGGTCATGGGAAGGCTGCGAAGGGAAAAAAGCTTCTGTAACAATCTACTCAGATGCAGACAAAATAGAACTTCTTGTCAATGGAAAAAGCGCAGGTAAAAAGAAACCGAAAAAAGATATTGCAAAATTCAGGAAAATTCCATATGAAGCCGGCAAAATCGAAGCCATTGCTTACGACTCCTCCGGAAAAGAAACAGCCCGCACCACGCTTGTCTCAGCCACTGGAAAAACTTCGATAAAACTCACTCCTGAAACAACAAACCTCTGTGCAAATGGTCAGGATCTCTGCTTCCTTAATATCGATCTTATCGGTGAAAATGGAATCACAAAATCCTCTGTCGACCAGGAGCTGAAAATAGAAATCTCTGGTCCTGCAACACTTCAGGGATACGGTTCTGCAAGACCAAATGTTGAAGAAAGCTTCTGCAACGATACTTTCAAGACATTCTATGGCAAATCCTTAGCCGTAATCCGGGCCGGCTATGAACCAGGCACTGTCACTGTAAAAGTATCCGGAAAAGGATTAGACACCCAGGAACTCACACTAAATATCTGTTAAAACTCTACAGATTTCTAAATAAAACCAAAGGAGAACATCAGAACTCTTTTTCTGTTCTGACGTTCTCCCTTCTGGTCATTTATCCCATTTTCTAATAAATATATTTCTTCATTTCCTGATATACCCTTGCAAGAGGAAGTCCGACGATCGTATTATAATCACCTTCAATCCCACAGATATACACGCCAAATGCCCCTTGGATTCCATAGGCTCCTGCCTTGTCCATCGGCTCTCCTGTCGCAATATATTCCCTGATTTCTTCCTTGCTCATCGGATATACATGCACATCACTGCATTCATGAAATGTCTTCCGGATCTTTTTCCCATCCTTCTTTATCAGAAGCGTAACACCGGTGTAAACCTGATGCGCTTTTCCCTGAAGCATGGAAATCATCTGATATGCCTCTTCTTTATCCTTTGGCTTTCCGAGAATCTTTCCATCTGCTGCAACCACCGTATCCGAACCGATCACCAGAAAATTCCCTGCATTTTTCTTTTCATACTGCTGGTAGACATCTTCTGCTTTCTGCGCAGAAAGTTCTTCCACAACCTGGCTTGGAACCTGGGATGTAATTACTTCCTCACTGTGTGACGGCATGACTACATGCTTTATATTTCCCTGTTCCAGCAGTTCTGTCCTGCGCGGTGATGCAGAGGCCAGAACTACAGTCAGCCTCTGTATTCTACTACACATAGCCTAATCCTCTTTCACAAGAATCTTCTTAATTTCTCCCATATACATGTTATGCATATCTTTGTCAGCATACCATTTGTCAAGATTTGCTTTCTCAACAAAATTTTCTTCTCCCATGCGCTGTACATAAACCTTCTTGCATACAAAGATCATTTTTGCTTCTTCAAACGCAACTGTTCCATCTACATAATATGGTGTCAGACCTGCTTCTTTGATCTTATCTTCGTCCCTTCCGGAAACTCTTCCACAGAGATTTAACGCTTCTCTATGCTCTTCTCCAAAGAATGCCAGTGTAAAATAATCTTCTCTGTCCACAAATTCTTTGGTATAACGAGTTTGGCGAATGACAACAAATACTACGTTCTTCCCCCACATTT
>ENA-ORSC01002067-ORSC01002067.1-human-gut-metagenome-genome-assembly--contig:-NODE-2067-length-12614-cov-9.571781_pt1 | contig 12614 bp, 7 predicted proteins | sample MGYA00242178_ERZ509140 | MGnify/ENA primary metagenome ERZ509140 (study PRJEB26280, sample SAMEA2338681) | human gut metagenome | biome: human gut; feature: human-associated habitat; material: faeces... | reverse complement strand
CGTTGAGACAGGCCCCGAGCACCGCGCTGCGCGCCGCAAGTGCGCCCACGCCGGCATCCGAGACCGAATTGGGATTGCCCTCCGAGGCCATCGCACGGACGACGGGGAAGACCTTCGCGGCAGCTTTCATCGTCCGCAGCGGGACCTCCGTGGCATAGAGCGTCGCCTCCTGCAGGGCCGCGCTGCGGGCGGCCTTCTCCTCGTCCGTCGACTTGGGCATGGCGAAGACGGCCATGATGCGGTTGAACGCCGCCGTATCCTCGTCCACGAGGTGCAGCAACTCCCCGAGCAACGCCTGTCCCCGGTCGGCCCAATCGGAAAACTCCTCCCAGCGGTCGTCCCACCCCGCCTTATGCGACGAGAGGTTGGCGACCATCGTGCCGAGGGCTGCGCCCAGCGCTCCCATGTAGGCCGCGACCGAGCCGCCGCCCGGTGCCGGGGATTCGCTCGCTGTCTCTTCGGCAAACCCTTTGCAGGTCATGTCGATAAGCCGTTTTTGCTTATCCTCCGCTTCAAGCAGATATTCGATTACTTTCTCGGCGGGGTCGAAAGGTTTGAGGTCATCCAACCCCATCGACCTGACGGCGATACGGACGATCTCCTGCTCGGCGATACCCGTCGAACGGCGTTGTTTGCGCAGGAAATATTTCCCGGCCTCGATGAGCGCACGTTTGGGGACGAGCCCGACGATTTCGGTGCCCGTGACGCGCACGCCGCGGGCGTCGGCCTTGCGGCACACCTCGTCGAAGGCCACGTGGAGCGGCGTGGTGGCAATGTCGGTGATGTTCATTGACACCTGTGCGATGCCGTATTCCTCGATGAACCAACCGATAGCCTTCGTGGCCGGAAGTGTGCCGGGCTGCATGACGGGATTGCCGGCGGCATCCTTTACGACCTTGCCCGTGACGGGATTGCCCTCGCGCACGGGGCGCCCCTTCTCGCGCACGTCGAACGCAATGGCGTTGGCGCGGCGCGTGGAGGTGGTATTGAGGTTGAAATTCACGGCGATCAGGAAATCGCGCGCACCGACGGTCGTGGCGCCCGTGCGGGCTACCCCGTCGTCGAACGGCCGCGCCCCGAAATCGGGGGCCGCCTCCTTGTGCGCCAGTTTCTCGGGCAACGCCTCGTACTCCCCGGCACGGCAGACCGCAAGGTTGCGCCGCTCGGGGGTGAAGGCCGCGGCCTCGTAACAATAGGTAGGGACATGCAGTTCAGCGGCGATGCGTTCGGCCAGTTTGCGGGCCAGCTCGGCGCACTCGGCGAGTGTGATGCCGCAAATCGGGATCAGCGGCAACACGTCGGTAGCCCCCATGCGCGGGTGTGCCCCCTTGTGACGGCGCATGTCGATCAGCTCGGCAGCCCTCTTCACCCCCGCAAAGGCGGCTTCGATGACCGCTTCGGGCGAGCCGACGAACGTGACGACAGTCCGGTTGGTCGCCTCGCCGGGATCCACGTCCAGCAGCTTGACGCCCCCGGAGGATTCGATGGCCGATGTGATCTGACGGATTACTGCCTTGTCGCGTCCCTCGCTGAAATTAGGGACACACTCCACGATACGCTTTTCCATAGGTAATGAGGTTAGATTTATACTTTCAAAGATAAAGAAAATCCGGGAGAAATACGAAAAAATCGTAACGAAAAAAGCCACTCCGGATTCTGAAACAGCAGTTTCCGGGGTTTTTCCGCAGGAGAGGCGGGCACGGAGCCGGAAATTCCCGCAGGGAGAAAAAGCGAGCGGCGGGTCACGCGGTGCAGGAAAACGGGGGGGGGTACGAAAGGAGGGAAAGATTTCGGAAAGAACAGGGAAACCGGAAAGATTGGAAAAATCGGGAGGTACGGGAAGCCCCCCCCCTCGAAGATGGTGCGCTATCCTGCCCCCGTTTCCCCGGCTGTCCACCCTGCAGGGAGAAGAGAAAGCCCCGAAGAAACGCTGTGCACGGCTGGCGGCCGGAGCCTCAAAAAAAAGCCGGCCGCGCAAGCAGGCAGCGGGATAAGGCAACGGATATTGCCTGTCACTCGGGGCGAGCGGCAGCCCCCGCCGCAGAAAAGCCCATAGCCACAGGAAGTAAACCGGAATACCCTCCCGAAACCGCTGCCCGTCCGGCGAGAAGCCCGAAGAAACGCTGCGCACGGCTGGCGGCCAACCGGCAAAAAAAAGCCCGCCGCGCGAGGCGACGGGCCGGAATGCAGCCGGAAGGGAGCGTATCAGCGGCCGATGGTCAGCGCCACGCCCGCCGTGACCCACGCCCCGGGCAGCGGGATGCCGCCCAGGTCGCAGTAGCGGGAATCGGTGATGTTCGTCGCATCGACATAAAGCCGGCAGATGCCTTTCTCCCACTGGAGGCGGCCGTCGAGCAGAAAATAAGGCTCGTAATCGCGCACCTCGGAGAGGGACGGGTCGCCCGGCACGGGATAGTGCGTGTAGCTGCCGTTGCGGTCGTAGACCGACGCCGTGAGTGCCAGCGACATGCGGCGCAGGAAATGCACCTCGACGGCCAGCGCCGCCTTGTGGCGCATGTAATCCATCGCCCCCTTGGCGATGATGTCGCTGTTGCGGTCAGTAGTAATATAACCGTAGGAAAGCGTCACGCGGCGCAGAAAGCCGTCGGCGACCGTATAACCGCCCGAAAGCTCGATGCCGTAGGTGTCGAGGCGGCTGGTCTGCTCGGAGTGCCACTTGTCGCCCATATCCTCACGCCACACCCAGTCGATGATGTCGCGGCCGGCACGATAGTAGGTCTGCAGCGACAACCTCCAGCTGTTCTTCATATAACCGGTATCAAACAGATAAGTGACAGCACTTTCCGGCGTCAGGTCAAGGTTGTTGATCTGTGCCGGGGAAGTATAGTAAAGGTCGGTGAAGGTCGGCAGGCGCATCGACTGGAACGCCCCGATGCCGAGGTGCAGCCCCGCGGCGGGCGTATAGCCGCCCGAGAGGCTCCACAGCGCCGAAGTGCCGTAGGGCGTGAGGCTGATGCCCGCAGAAGCCGCGAGGTCGAACCGCCGCCACTGTTTGGCATGGCGCAGCCAGAGGTTGCCCGTACTGCGCGCCTTGGCGTGCGTGTAGCGGCCGTGCGGCCGGGAGAGCGCCTCGCCGAGATTGGTGCTGTAAATGTGGTTGAAGGCATAATCGCCGCCGAGCGAGGTCGTACCCGCCCGCCAGTCGTAATCGGCCCACAGCCGGGCACCGACGTTGTCGGTATTGTGGCGGTTCATCGCCGTGCCGCGCGTCCAGTCGTAACGGTCGAAATTCTTGCGGTAGCTCGCCGAAGCGCCGAACGAGAAGCGCCCGGCCTGTTTCAACCAGCGCAGCGACGCCAATGCCGTGGAGGTCGCCTCCCACTGGTCGGGGTTATAGGCCGCATAGAAGCCGTTGGAACCGAACGTGCGGTTCTGGTAACCGGCCTGCAGGTCGAAGAACCCGGCGCGTGGAGCCTCGTAGGTCGCACGCACGAAAGCGTTGTAATTGGCGAAGTCGGTATTGTGGCGGTAGCCGTCGCTGCGACGGTAGGAACCGGCGGCGAGCAGCGAGAAACGGCCCGAAGTCACGGCGCCCGAAAGGTTCGCATAGGCGTAGCCGTGCTGGCCGCCGGCGCCCTCGAAACGCAGGTAGGTGGGTTTCAGGGGCGCCGTGCGGATATTCACCGCCCCGGCAAAGGCCCCGACGCCCGGCACGCCGTCCAACAGGTCGACGGCCGAAATGCAGTCGATGTCGACGGGCAGCGAATGGGACTGGTGCCCGGTGCGGGCATCGGTGAAGTCGATGCCATTGAGAAGTACCATGGTCTGGTCGAAAGAGCCCCCACGGATGAAGATGTCGGCCTGCATGCCCTTGCCCCCGCGTTCGCGGATATCGACCGAAGGTGCGAGGCGCAGGGCGGACTCCAGGGTCTGGACGGGCGCTGCGGCCTGTGCTTTCCGGTCGAAAAGCGGGGTTTGCGACTGTACGTTGCGCGTCGGGGCGGACTGGCTGCCCGAAATGCCGACCTCGTCGATCCTCAGCGTTTTGAGGACGGCGGCCGTATCGGCATCGTGCGCAGACGCATGTTGCGTCGCGAGCAAGAGGATCGACATCGTCACGGCGAGGACTCCGATGGTTACATGGCGGTGCAGGCTCGCAAAGGCTGCCCAGCCCTTGCGGCTCCAACGCCTGAAGCAGGGAGTCTGCTTGGTTCGGATGTTTTTCATCTTGAATTTGTTGGGTTAATAATAAAAAAAAATCGGAGCTCCCGGTGAGAGGCCCGGCTGCGCGCCGCCCTCCGGAAACCGCTGCAAAGATAATAGTTTCCGGCAGTATTCCGGCCTTTGCGGCCGTTTTCTTTCCCGGCACCGGAAAATGCACCGGCACATGCGGCAGGCGCCGTGAAACGGGCGAGGCAGCGGACGGGAAACGGGGCCAAAGTACGGAGCTGCCGCCCCCTTGCCGCGGGGCGGCATCCGGGACGCGACGGCCCGAAAAAAAGATCCGGCCGGAGCCGGATCGTATCGGGGATCAGTTGAAGAGCGCCTCGACTTTGGCGACCACGTCGTCCGTGTCGGGTTCGAGCGGGAATACATGGCTGGGCCTGAGGTACCAGAGCTCCTTGCCCTCCTTGAAATGCTCCTCGCCGCCGCCCGTGACGTTAAGCATGACGGTGGCATCCTTTTCGACCTTGCCCGCGGCGACGGCGTTGATGAGCGAAGCCAGTGCTACGCCCGCCGCAGAGTAGATGTCCACGCCCTCCAGTTCGTGGAAAAGCTTGCGCGCCTTGCGCGCCATGGCGTTCGTCGAGACGAAGAACTCTCCGCCCGTGGCTTTCAGCGCATCGTAAAGCCCGCCGGTGATGCCGTAGGGCGGGCGGCGGTTGGAGAGCACCTTGGCGTCGATGATCTCCGCATCGCGGCGCGCCTTGTCGTCCTCGTAGGGCAGCATCTTGCGCGAATCGGCCTGCCATGCGTCGTACATCGGCACGAACGGCGCATTCTGCGACACCATGAGTTTCATGGTATTCGTCCCGAAGCGGCCGTCCCCGATCAGGCGCATGTTGGCCTCCCAGGCGGCAATGGCGCCCGTACCGCTGCCCACGGCCTGGAAATAGTAGTCGGGGATGCGGCCGATGGTCGTCACGGCCGAAAGTACCGTCGTGGCCATGCCGTCGCGGCGGGCGATGTTCTTCGCGCCGCCTTCGGCATAGAACCCGGGCCCCTTGAGGGCGAGGTCGCTCAGGTGGATGGCGTCGAAATAGTCGCCGCCCGCCGCACACGAGATGAGTTTCACGCAGGGGTCGAGCGGATGCTCGAACCACAGCGCCCCGATATTGTCGTAAGGCACCGACAGGAGCAGCTTGATATTGTTGTCGGAACACACCTTGGCGAAGGCACGGGCCGTATTGCCCGCCGAGGCGACCACAAGGACGCGATCCTCGTGTTCGGCGGCACGCCCGCAGACCGAATAGGCTTCGGTCTCCTTGAACGAACAGGTAGACATCGTGGCACCGATGGCCGGATAGTAGCCGTTGAACGTGATCCAGAGGTTTTCCAGCCCGAGGTGGGCGGCAAGCCCCTTGCTTTTGTAGGTGACGGGCGCCGAGGAGCCCTTGAGGATACGCCGCACGGGCATCCAGTCGCAGAACCGGTAAAGACCGTATTCGGCGGGTTTCACTTCGAGCTGCCTGCGGGCATATTTCGCACGGATGAGCGAGGGCGTCTTGCACTGCGGATCGGAGAGCATCCAGCCCGTGTCCTCGAACTCACGCCCCGTAGCGACACATTCGAGCGTGTAGGAGGTAGGTGTAAAATCTTTCATTTATATGCGTTTGTGTAATTTACGACATGCGGTTGCGGAAATCCTCGTAGCCGAATTCGCGGATGACGTCCGTGCGCCCGTCGCGGCGGGCAATGACGATCGAGGGGTGCGCCACGCCGTTGAACAACGTGGTCTTGACCATCGTATAGTGGATCATATCTTCGAAGACAATGCGCTCGCCGACTTTCAGTTCGTGGTCGAAGGCCCAGTCGCCGCAGTAGTCGCCGGCAAGGCAGCTCGTGCCGCCCATGCGCCAGCGTTTCTCCCCTTCGGCGGGTTCGTGCGCCCCGACGATGGCCGGTTTATAGGGCATTTCGAGGCAGTCGGGCATATGGCAGGCGAACGACACGTCGAGCATCGCCGTATGCACGCCGGCATTTTCGACGATGTCCTCGACCGTCGAGACGAGGCAGCCCGTCCTCCAGGTGAAGGCGCTGCCCGGTTCGAGGATCAGCCGCAGGCGGGGATGGCGGGACTTGAAATCGCGCAGCAGGGCGATCAGCTCGTCGCAGTCGTATTCGGCGTGGGTCATCAGGTGCCCGCCGCCCATGTTGAGCCACCCGATCCGGTCGAGATATTGCCCGAAATGCTTTTCGACGGCTTCCAGCGCCAGCCTCAGGTGGTGCGGGCGCGACTCGCACAACACGTGGAAGTGCAGCCCGTCGATCCCGGCGGGAAGATCGTTCAGTTCATCGGCCGTAACGCCGAGGCGCGAGCCGGGGACACAAGGGTTATAAAGGTCGGTCTCCACGGGCGAATACTGCGGGTTGATGCGCAGGCCGCACGAAATGCCGCGCAACAGCGCCATCGGCCCGAAACGCCCGAACTGCGCGACCGAGTTGAAGGTGATATGGTCGCTGCAACGGAGTATCTCGTCGATATTGCGGTCGGTATAGACGGGAGCGTAGGTGTGCGCAGGCTTGCCGTACTCCTCGAATACAAGCCTCGCTTCGGCGGCGGAACTCGCCGTGGCACCGTCGGAATGGCGTGCCAGCTCGGGGAAAATGCTCCACATGGCGCAGGCCTTCAGGGCTACGATAATTTCGGCGCCCGACTCGCGGCGCACGCGGTCGATCACGGCCAGATTGCGATCCAGCAACGTCTCGTCGAGGACGTAGCACGGAGAAGGCAGCTTCAAGAAGTCAATCATCGAAATGTTTTCAATTGGATTCGATCCCTCGTCCCCTCCGCCCGGAAACGGTGCTGCCCGGCACGGCGGAGACGCTCAAAACGATGCAAAAATAGCAAATTACCGGCTAAACCATGACGCCCCGCGGGGGAATTTCGGCGAAATAGGTATTTATACTTACCGTCTTGCGGCCTGCGGCTGAAAGACACGGCAGAAGTACAGGCGGGAAACGCGGCGGACGGGGCCAAGAAACGGCCGGCGCAATGGCGACCGGAAGGCGCGCGAACGGCAAAACGACACACAGGACAGACATGCGCGGCGGACGGCAAGACATTGGCGTAGACCGTGAAAAGAGGAGGCGGAAGCGGAAATGCGGGGCAAAAAAAAGCGGCGGCAGGAAATCTGCCGCCGCAAGGGACACTGCCCCACCCTGTTTATTGGGCGATGCAAATGCTCACACGGTTCTGTTCGACCCCGGGGAAAGGCTGGACGGTGTCGCCCCTGCCCTCGGCAGAGATGCGGTCGGCAGCGATGCCGGCCTGTTCCAATGCCGCTGCAACGCCCGCGGCACGCTGCCGCGAGAGTTTCAGGTTGAGGGCGTGCGAACCCGTAGCGGCATCGGCATAGCCGACGATCTCGATCCGGGCGGAAGGATTGGCCTTCAGGTACTCGGCAAGCGCTGCGACCTTCGCCTGTTCGGAGGTGCGGATCTGCGCCGAACCGATACGGAAGAAGATATTTTCACGCAGTGCAGCCGGCTTCTCGGCGGCCTTCGTCGCCGGAGCCTGCACGGGAGCGGGCTCCTGCACGGCAGGTTCCTCCTTTTGGGCGGGCTCGGTAGTCCGGGCGGGGGTTACGGGCGCGGTGGCGACTGCCGGGCGCGATTTCTTATAGTTCTTGCCGAAGCGGAAGGTGAACCCGGCCAGCGCATTGAACTGCCAGTCGAGGTTCCCGGCCTTCTTCGAGTTGTATTTGTCGGAAAGCATGTTGGTATTCAGCTCCACGCCGAACGACACGCAGTCCGAAAAGCGGAAATCGACGCCCAGCCCCAGGCGTCCGGCCACGAAGACCTTGCTGCCCGACCACACGTTCTGGAGCGCATAGCCCTGGTTGTCGAGGGCGTTGGCCTCGCCGTTGTCGAACGCCCCGTTCACACCGACACCCGCGAACAGGTAGGGATTGACCGTGCGGCGGTAGTTGAACTTGCCGAACAGGTTGGCCAGGTCGAGCGTCACGTCGACGTTGCCCTGCAAATATTTATACTGGTAGACCGACTCGGGCGAGACCCAGGCGCCTTTGCTCTGCCAGCCGCTCAGGCCGAAGCGCATACCCCATACGGGCGAGAACCGGTGCCCGGCGTACAGCGCTGCGGCCGGAGATACCAGCTCGCCGAAATCCACTTCGCCGAGCGTATAGGCGGCACCCGCCTGTACCTGCAGGAACCAATGGCGTTTAAACTCCACTTTCTCTTTTTCCTCCGCAGGAGCAGCGGACAGGGATGTCGAGCACATCGCAAGTGCGGCGACGGCACATAGGATACATTTCATTTTCATACTATTCAAATGGGTTAATTGACGCCCAAATATAATAAAAATGTATCATATATAATACAACAAAGGGTACAAGTTTCACGTTGCGACCGAAAATACGGCATAATAAGACCGGAAAAAGGGGATCGGTCATGAACCGATCCCCTTTTTGGGAATTTACCGCCCTGCGCGTCAGAGCTCGATGTCCACGTCGAACAGTTCGTGCCACGGAAGCCCCTGCTGGCCGAGCTCGGCCAGGAACGGATCGGGATCGAACTCCTCGACATTGAACACGCCGGCACCGCGCCAGAGCCCCTTGGCCCACATCGACGCGCCCAGCGCCGCCGGTACGCCCGTAGTGAAGCTGACGGCCTGCGTCCCGGTCTCCCGGTAGGCCTGTTCGTGGTCGCAATTGTTATAAATATAATAGGTGCGCTCCTTGCCGTCCTTGATGCCGGTAAAGATACAGCCGATGTTTGTCTTTCCGACGGTTCTCGGACCTAAGGATGCCGGATCCGGAAGAAGAGCCTTTAAGAACTGGATCGGAACGATCTCTTTTCCTTCAAAGTTGATCGGTGTTGTGGAAAGCATTCCAACGTTTTCCAGACATTTCATATGTGTTAAATAGCTCTGTCCGAATGTCATGAAGAAACGGATTCTCTTGACTCCCGGAATATTTTTTGCAAGTGATTCGATCTCTTCATGATGAAGCAGATACATATCTTTTTCTCCAACTTCCGGAAAATCATATTCACGCTTAATAGACATTGGCTCTACTTCTACCCAGTGACCATCTTCCCAGTAAGAACCCATTGCAGATACTTCTCTTAAATTAATTTCAGGATTAAAGTTTGTTGCAAATGGGTAACCATGGTCTCCACCATTGCAGTCTAAAATATCAATGTAATGGATCTCATCGAAATAATGTTTTAATGCATATGCAGAATAAACACTTGTCACACCCGGATCAAATCCGCTTCCAAGGATTGCTGTAATGCCTGCATCTTCAAACTTTTTCTTATAAGCCCACTGCCAGGAATAATCAAAGTATGCTGTAAATCCCTCTTTCTTGCAACGCTCCTCGTAAATTTTTCTCCACTCCGGATCATCCGTATTCTCTGCTTCATAGTTGGCAGTGTCAATGTAATCCACTCCTGTTGCAAGGCAGGCATCCATGATGGTCAGATCCTGATATGGGAGTGCAACGTTTAATACTGCATCCGGTTTGTATTCTTTGATTAGTGCGATCAGCTCCTCTGTGTTGTCAGCATCTACCTGTGCGGTTGTGATGACTGTTTTTGTTGTTGGCTGTAATTTTTCTTTCATTGCATCACATTTGGACTTTGTTCTGCTTGCGATCATAATCTCAGTGAAAACATCACTGTTCTGGCAACATTTTGCAATTGCTACGGAAGCTACGCCTCCACATCCGATAATCATTACTCTGCTCATTTTTATTTCTCCTTTTTCATGTTATTGTTTTTTAGATAATTGCGAACCTCCTCCTACTCTTCTTTCAATTTGGATTTTTATGAGTTTCTCAATTATCCATGTCATTATTTACTTAATATATTTTTCTACCTGTCTTCCTCGTCCTCTAGCATGTCTTCTAAATATTTCGGAAGCATGAAGGCTCCCCGGTGAAGATTCGTTGTGTAATATCTTGTTTTGATATGTAATTTTTTCCACTCTTTTACGCGCAGATTGTTGAGTGGGTGATATTTTTTGGAAGCAAATCCAAAAAGCCAGTAGCCGGACGAACAGGTCGGGATATGTGCCTGATATACGCGGCTTACCGGAAATGCCCGGAATGCCTTGCGGTGCATCTTCATGCACTCTTCTTTATCCTCATCATAAAATGGACTTCCATGCTGATAAACCATGATTCCGTCCTCTTTTAACGCCTTATAGCAGCTTCCGTAAAATTCCTTGGTAAAAAGTCCCTCAGTATGCCCAAATGGATCGGTTGCGTCATTGATGATCAGATCATACTCCTCCGTTTTGTTTCTCAGGAAACGAAGTCCATCCTGATAATACACATTCACACGCGGATCATCCAGACCACAGGCAAGCTCCGGGAAATGCTCCCGGCAGACTTCCACTAACATCTCATCCGGTTCCACAACATCAATCTTTTCTATGGAATCATACTGTGTCAGTTCTTTTGCAACACCGCCATCACCGCCACCGATGATCAGCACGTGACGCACGTCCGGATGTACTGCCATCGGCACATGCGTTACCATCTCGTCATAAATAAATTCATCCTTTTCCGAAAAAAGAATATCTCCATCCAAAGCCAGAAACTTGCCAAATTCTACCGATTCCAGAACATCGATCCTCTGGCAGTCACTGTTACCGCTGAATAATTGTTTTTCGATTCTCATTGAGAGCTTTACATTCGATGTGTGAAGCTCCGAAAACCACATTTCCATTTTTCTGCTTCTCCTTCCCTGTCCCGGTTTCCACCGTTTTCTCCGGGATCACTCATCTCTTACACCAGCACCATCAGATGTTCCACTGCCGGATCTTCCGTTCCCTGCATGGAGCAGCCTTTTTCCTTCGCATAAATGATATATTCGATGATTTCATCTGTGATCATCTCACCCGGTGCCAGGATTGGGATTCCCGGCGGATAGCACATGACAAATTCACCGGAAATACAGCCGTTTGTCTCACGGATCGGAAGGGATCTCTTTTCCGCATAGAAAGCTTCCTGTGGTGAGCGGATGACTTTCGGTGCTATATATTCACCGGATAAAAGTCCTGCCCTGTCTTTTTTATACAGTCTTGCGATATCTGCCAGCGCCCCCACCAGACGCTCAATATCCTGTGTCCGGTCTCCAATGGAAATATAGGCCAAAATATTACAGATATCCCCAAATTCGATCTGAATATCATATTCATCGCGAAGAAGGTCATACACTTCGATCCCTGCCAGCCCGATGCCAAGCGTGTAGATAGAAAGCTTTGTCACATCATAGTCGTAGATGCTGGTTCCGTTGATCAGATCCTTCCCATAAGCATAATATCCACCGATATTGTTGATCTCATTTCTTGCATATTCTGCCATCTCGGACACTTTGGCAAAGGATTCCTCACCTCTTAACGCAAGGTTTCTTCTTGAAATATCAAGGCTTGACAGAAGAAGATACGATGCGCTTGTAGTCTGTGTGAGATTGATGATCTGTCTGACATAATCTGCATTGACACCTTTGTTTACAAGCAGAATGGAGCTCTGCGTCAGGCTTCCACCGGACTTATGCATGGAAATTGCTGCCAGATCAGCACCGGCTTCCATGCCTGAAACCGGAAGGTTTTTTCCAAAATACAAGTGTGTTCCATGTGCCTCGTCTGCGAGCACTTTCATGCCATGCGCATGTGCAAGCTTTACGATAGAACGGATATCCGAACAGATACCGTAATAAGTCGGATTGTTCACAAGCACTGCAACTGCATCCGGGTTCTCTTTGATCGCCTGCTCTACACACGGCACTTCCATTCCAAGAGAAATTCCGAGTTTTGGATTCACTTCCGGATTCACATAAACCGGAATTGCTCCGCAAAGCACCAGTGCATTGATGGCACTTTTATGTACATTTCGCGGAAGGATAATTTTATCCCCTCTCTTACAGACTGACAAAATCATGCTCTGCACCGCAGAAGTAGTTCCTCCCACCATCAAAAATGCATGTTCTGCATGAAATGCATCTGCTGCAAGTTCCTCCGCATCTCTTATAACAGATACCGGATGACAGAGGTTATCGAGTGGCTTCATGGAATTCACATCGATCCCTACACATTTTTCCCCTAATAATTCCACTAATTCAGGATTGCCACGGCCCCGCTTATGCCCCGGCACATCGAATGGTACGACACGCTGTTTCCTGAATTTTTCCAGTGCTTCATAAATGGGAGCTCTTTTCTGATCTTCTCTGTTCATAACTTTCTCCATTGCAATTTATAATTTTTAAGATAATCATTTTCATATTTTATGTAATAGAAATGATGTTTTCGATTACATAAAAAAAGAGACAACTGCCTGAGCAATCATCTCTGTTGACCTTCGTTCTCCATATTGGAATCCTTTTTACTCTCGATGCGATCCCAAATATCGTTTTTCAAAGAATCCGTTGCCTGCCGCTCTCTGCTTTCTGCCTTTGTCTACATC
>ENA-ORSC01002059-ORSC01002059.1-human-gut-metagenome-genome-assembly--contig:-NODE-2059-length-12649-cov-3.625774_pt1 | contig 12649 bp, 9 predicted proteins | sample MGYA00242178_ERZ509140 | MGnify/ENA primary metagenome ERZ509140 (study PRJEB26280, sample SAMEA2338681) | human gut metagenome | biome: human gut; feature: human-associated habitat; material: faeces... | reverse complement strand
CATTTGGTGCACGTGTTGGTGTGAGTGGTTGGCAGGCAAAAGGTGGATGGGTTAATCCGGAGCAGGACTACCAATATAAATATCTTCAGGGAAATGTTGATTTTATGACCGACCTGAGTACTCTATTCTGCGGCTTCAATCCTAAACGAATATTCAATGGTTATCTTTTTGTCGGTGTAGGTTTGAATCATGCGTTTGATAATGATGAAGCGAATGCATTGGATACAAAAACTTATCAAATGGAATATCTTTGGCAGGGCAGTAAGAATCTTGTTGCCGGTCGTTTAGGACTTGGTTGTGATCTTCGTTTGAATGATCGGCTGTCTATTAATATCGAAGGTAACGCTAATTTGCTTTCTGATAAGTTTAACTCAAAGAAAGCCGGTAATTGTGACTGGCAGATTAATGCTTTTGTAGGTTTGAGTATTAAATTAGGCAAAAGCTATACTCGAACGGCACCGGTGTATTATGAACCGGAACCTGTGGCAGTGGAACAGCCAAAAACTACGCCTGTAATAGAAAAAGAACAACCTGAAAAGGAAGCGGTAATTGAACCGATGAAGAAGAGTATTTTCTTTGCTCTGAATTCTGCAAAGATACAAGATGATCAGATGATTAAAATATCTTCTTTGATAGAATATCTTGAGAAACATCCTGCTGCTAAGGTTACTGTGACAGGTTATGCAGATGCTGATACCGGTAATTCTCGGATTAACGGTGAATTGTCAAAGAAACGTGCAAATAATGTTGCTGAAATCCTGAAAGCGAAAGGTGTTGCTGCTGATAGGATAACAGTTGATTATAAAGGTGATACCGTTCAACCTTATACTACTCCGGAGGAAAACCGGGTAAGTATTTGCGTGGCTGAAGAACGTTAAGAAGTCCGAACTTGTGAAAGTCCGAACTTTTGCAATAGACCCTTTCTTCACTTGAGAGTGAAGATTTTACAGCAAACGAGGTGCTTGTGAAAGTATGTCTTTGCTGTTTCCCACAGAGGATGCCTTTCCTAATTTCCCACAGGCATCCTCTATTATGGTTCTTAATGCATCTCTCTCATTGCATCGGTATTATTTGCCGGTCATGATTTCCCCTATAAACAGAGTGGATGTTTTTAAGGATATCAAAAGCCCGGGCTTGCGAAAGTCCGGGCTTTTCGTCCTTACATCTCCTTCTCTCTTATTCTAAAGGAAAAATGTTCTTTGTGAACAACTCATTTTTTATTCCAACCAGTTCTTATTCAACAAAAAAGCCTTATCTTTGTTGTAAGATACACAATCAACACGTATAATGGGAAGATTTATTAATCCCTTTACCGATTACGGCTTTAAGTTTTTATTCGGCAGAGAGGTAGAAAAGGAGTTATTAATCAGCTTCTTAAATGATTTGCTCGTAGGAGAGCATGTGATAACCGACATTCAGTTCCTCAACAACGAACAACAGCCGGAAGTAAAAAATGAACGAGGGATCATCTACGATATCTACTGCATGACCGATACAGGTGAGCGTATTATCGTGGAAATGCAGAATCGGGAACAACCTTATTTTAAGGACCGTGCTCTTTTCTATCTCTCAAGGGCCATTACGCAACAAGCCAAAAGGGGACAATGGAATTTCCGGTTGGATGCTGTATATGGAGTGTTCTTCATGAACTTTGTAATGGACAAGGACATGCCTGCAACGATAAGGACAGATGTTGTCTTATCCGACCGGGCTACAGGAAAGCTCTTTAATGACAAGTTTCGGCAAATCTTTATCGAATTGCCAAACTTTAATAAAGAAGAGGATGAATGCAATACGGATTTTGAACGCTGGATTTATATATTAAAGCATATGGATACACTTGACAGAATGCCTTTTAAGGCACGAAAAGCCGTCTTCGAACGACTGGAAAAGCTGGCTTCCAAAGCAAATATGACCCAGGAAGAAAGAGCACAGTACGAAGAAGAATGGAAAGTCTACAATGACTATTTCAATACGCTGGATTTTGCTGAAAAGAAGGGGATGCAGAAAGGGATGCAGAAAGGGATGCAGAAAGAAAAGGAAGTAACAGCCCGTATCATGAAATCCAAAGGTCTTTCTCTCGAACTAATTTCGGAATGTACCGGACTTACAACCGAAGAAATTGAAAAATTGGAATGATAGAAACAAAAAGGCGACCCGTTTCCCACGAGCCGCCTTTTCTGTCTATTTGATTTCGATTTCTTCCTTCATGTCGATTTCTTCTCCATGTGTATCATAGAACACATATTGTAAGAAAGCGAGTTTCTGACTTGGAATAACCTTGATACCGAATCCGTATTTCATCTGCCATTTCCGTTTCAGGGAAACGAGTCCCTGATTGATGTAGGCGGCAACATACGGATGGACGTGTAACGAGAATTTCTTAACCTTCAGTTTGTTGACCAGATAATCAATTTTACTCTCCAAAGTGTCCGTAAAGAAAATGGACGACTTGATAGTGCCTTTTCCGAAGCAGGTAGGACAAATTTCGGTCGTGTTGACGTCCATAGCCGGACGCACACGCTGGCGTGTAATCTGCATCAGCCCGAATTTGCTGAGCGGCAGAATATTATGCCGTGCCCTGTCTTTCTGCATATTGGCACACATCCGTTCATAAAGCTTCTGACGGTTTTCGGCTTCATTCATGTCGATGAAGTCTACGACAATGATACCACCCATATCTCTTAATCGCAGTTGGCGAGCCAGCTCGTCGGCGGCTCCCAGGTTTACTTCGAGTGCGTTACCTTCCTGCCCGTTGGCATTCTTGGTGCGGTTACCGCTGTTCACGTCTACTACGTGAAGCGCCTCAGTGTGCTCAATAATCAGATAGGCACCACTCTTGTAAGAGACTGTTTTACCAAACGATGATTTAATCTGCTTGGTGATACCGAAATTGTCGTAAATGGGAAGCTGGCCTTTGTACAGTTTCACGATGTTTGCCCGGTCGGGCGCGATCAGTGATACATAGTCTTTGATTTCGTTGTACACAGCCTCGTCGTTGACGTGAATATTCTCAAAAGAAGGGTTGAAGAGGTCGCGCAACAAACCTACGGCGCGACTGGTTTCTTCATAAATCAACGTCGGATACTTGGTGGCTTTCTGTACTTTAGCCATTGCATCTTCCCAATGTTTAACCAGGACTCTAAGTTCTCCGTCGAGTTCGGCTACGCGTTTGCCTTCGGCTACCGTGCGGACGATGACACCGAAATTTTTCGGCTTGATGCTCATCAGCAACTGTTTCAGGCGGGCGCGTTCTTCGCTCGATTTAATTTTTTGCGAAACAGAAACCTTGTCATTGAAAGGGATAAGCACGAGGTAGCGTCCGGCAAATGAAATCTCGGACGTCAGTCGCGGTCCCTTAGTGGAGATAGGTTCCTTTACGATTTGCACCACTACTTCTTGTCCCACCTTGAGTGTGTTGGATACGGTTCCGTCCTTGTCAAGATCGGGAAGTAGGGTTGCTTTGCTGATAGAAGTCAGCTTCTTCTTGTCGCTTAAAGTCTGCTTTATAAACTTTTCGAGTGAGTTAAATTGAGGACCCAGGTCAAGATAATGAAGGAAAGCGTCTTTCTCGTAACCGACGTCCACGAAACATGCATTCAGACCGGGCATCAATTTCTTGATACGTCCCAAATACATATTGCCCACGGAGAAAGAAATGTTTCTCCCTTCGCTTTGAAGTTCCACCAGACTCTTATCTTCGAGAAGAGCGATAGAGACCTCTTTGGGTTGTACGTCAACTACTAGTTCACTTGTCACTGTTTGTTTCCTTATTATTGATTGAATCTCATTTACTATGAACAACTTTTTTGACAAATTGTTCATTTTGGGTTAGCTACTTAAACAAAGAACAAACTTGAAAGACATCGAGCTTCGCAAGTTTGTTCTTTATTTCTGTGTGATCCAGACTTAAAAATTATTTTTTGCTTTTATGTCTGTTCTTTCTTAGTCTTTTTTTACGCTTGTGCGTAGACATTTTATGTCTTTTTTTCTTCTTTCCGCTTGGCATAGCTTCAAAATTTTATGGGTTAATACTAATTGTTTATTATTTTTTCACAGCAATGGTGAATGTCTTGGCAGGTTTAAAAGCCGGAATGTTGTGTTCCGGAATAATGATAGTAGTGTTCTTTGAGATGTTACGAGCTGTTTTTTGAGCTCTTTTCTTTACTACAAAACTACCAAACCCGCGGAGATAAACATTTTCATCTTTAGATAAAGATGCCTTCACTGCGTCCATGAACGCTTCAACGGTTGCAAGCACTGTTACTTTGTCGATTCCGGTGTTCTTTGTAATTTCGTTTACAATATCAGCTTTAGTCATTTTTTTCTTAAAAAAAATATTATTACTATAGTTTTCTAATTTTTTGGACTGCAAATATATAGCTTTTTAGCGGCTCTAAAAAATATATTTTGGACATTTTTTGAAAAAAGTCAAAGCATTAGGTTTTGTTAGACTGAAAAACTGTATTTTTGTTCTTTTGAAAAAGGATGTGTGTCCTTTTGGGGTATGAAACTATATATGAATAGATTGACTGAAGCTTTATTGGATTGGTATGCGGATAATAAACGTGATTTGCCTTGGAGAGGCACTACTGATCCCTACCGGATATGGATTTCTGAGATTATTTTGCAGCAGACGAGAGTGGTACAAGGATATGAGTATTTTCTTCGTTTTATCCGCCGTTTTCCTGATGTGAGAACTTTGGCTTCGGCTTCGGAAGACGAGGTCTTGAAGTATTGGCAGGGATTGGGGTATTATTCTCGTGCCCGTAATCTGCATGCTGCTGCTAAGAGTATGAACGGTAAGTTTCCGGAAAGCTATCAGGAAGTGCGGGCTTTGAAGGGGGTAGGGGATTATACGGCTGCTGCCATTTGTTCCATAGCCTATAATATGCCCTATGCAGTAGTGGACGGAAATGTGTATCGTGTGCTTTCCCGTTATTGCGGCATTAATGTGCCTATTGACTCTACGGAAGGAAAGAAACTTTTTGCTGCTTTAGCTGATGAAATGCTCGATAAATCCCGCCCGGCTACTTATAATCAGGCTATAATGGATTTTGGGGCTATTCAGTGTACGCCACAGTCTCCTAACTGTATGTTTTGTCCTTTGGCGGATAGCTGTTCCGCCTTATCGAAAGGGCAGGTTATGCAACTTCCCGTGAAGCAACATAGAACCAAGACGTCCAACCGTTATTTTAATTATATATATGTACGCATGGGCGCGTGTACTTTTATACATAAACGAACGGCTGATGATATTTGGAAAAACCTGTTTGAATTGCCATTGGTTGAAACGGATAGAAATCTATCGGAAGAGGAATTTTTATCATCGGCATCCTTTCGCTCACTTATAGCGGAAGGAGAGGTACCGGAAGTACGTTTGGTGTTTCGAAATGTGAAACATGTGCTGTCCCATCGGGTGATATACGCTAACTTTTATGAAGTCGTTTTGCCGGAGAACTCCCGTTCTTTTTCGGAATACCAGTGTATCAGAATGGAAGATTTGGAGCAGTATCCGGTATCTCGCTTGGTACATGCTTTTTTGGAGAAGTATTTATAAAAGTTGGCTGTATTCTTGCATGATGTTGTTATTCTCGCTAATTTTGGCAACAAATTTTAAAATTGAAAGCGTATGTCAGTAAATAAAGTGATATTATTAGGAAATGTAGGCAGAGACCCCGAGGTGAGGTATCTCGATACCGGTGTGGCTGTTGCTACTTTCCCTTTGGCTACTTCAGACCGTGCCTATACATTGGCAAACGGAACGCAAGTTCCTGAACGTACGGAGTGGCATAATCTTGTCCTTTGGCGCGGACTGGCAGAAACGGCTGAGAAATATGTGCATAAAGGAGACAAACTTTATGTGGAAGGTAAAATACGGACCCGTTCGTATGATGATCAGACCGGTGCAAAACGCTATGTAACGGAGATTTTTGTAGATAACATGGAAATGCTGTCTGCAAGAAGCGCAGCGCCCGGAACTACACCGCAGGCAGGTATATCCGGACAAACGGCTGCTCCTGTACAGTCAACACACTCGCAGGCTGCTCCTGCACAAAATAATCCAACGGACGATTTACCGTTCTAATTGTTTAACTAAAACCAAAATCTTTGGACCCAGACGCTTATTTATGCCAATTGGCAGATATTTTTAACAGTATAACCGTACATACTCCTTCTGTTTCGGCTATTATAGCTATTGTATTGGCTGGTGTGCTTTTGCTTGCTTCCGGTTTTGCTTCGGCTTCCGAAATTGCATTTTTTTCACTCTCGCCGTCTGATTTGAATTCTATTGAAGAGGGGAAACATCCTTCTGATGAGAAAATCAGAAATTTGTTGGATGATACAGAACGACTGCTGGCCACGATACTGATTACGAACAATTTCGTGAATGTGACCATTATCATGCTCTGTAATTTCTTTTTTATGAATGTATTCCAATTCCATTCGGTTATTGCGGAATTTTTAATCCTAACGGTTGTATTGACTTTTCTGTTGCTGCTTTTCGGTGAGATTATGCCGAAGATTTATTCAGCGCAGAAAACATTGGCTTTTTGCCGTTTTGCAGCTCCCGGTATCATGGCATGCCGTTCCATATTCTATCCGTTGTCGTCGATATTGGTGCGTTCCACATCGTTTCTTAATAAGCATTTTGTGCGTAAGAATCATAATATTTCAGTAGATGAGCTTTCTCATGCGTTGGAATTGACAGATAAAGCCGAGCTTTCGGAAGAAAACAATATCTTGGAGGGTATCATTCGTTTTGGAGGTGAAACGGCTAAGGAAGTCATGACATCGCGTCTGGATGTGGTTGACTTGGAAATTCGCACTTCTTTTAAGGATGTGTTAAAGTGTATCGTGGAGAACGCTTATTCGCGTATTCCTGTTTATGCGGAAACACGTGACAATATAAAAGGGGTGCTTTATATCAAGGATTTGCTCCCTCATTTGAATAAAGGAGATAATTTTCGTTGGCAGTCATTGATTCGTCCGGCTTACTTTGTTCCGGAAACCAAGATGATTGATGATTTGCTGCGTGATTTTCAAGCAAACAAGATTCATATCGCTATTGTGGTGGATGAATTCGGAGGGACATCGGGTATTGTTACGATGGAAGATATTATTGAAGAGATTGTTGGGGAGATTCGTGACGAATACGATGATGAAGAACGTACTTATGCCGTACTCAATGACCACACATGGGTGTTTGAGGCTAAAACACAACTGACTGATTTCTATAAGATAACCAAGATAGATGAAGAAACTTTTGATGAAGTGGCAGGTGATGCCGATACTTTAGCGGGGCTTTTACTTGAGTTGAAAGGGGAATTTCCGGCGCTTCACGAGAAAGTAACTTATGATTATTATGAATTTGAGGTTCTTGAAATGGATAACCGCCGCATCTTAAAGGTGAAATTTACAATAAATGAACCGGTACGGGAGGGTTCAGAAACAGAGAAGTAATGCCTGTTTTTAAACAATATACAGAGAGTTCATATAAGTGGGGGATTTGGAAGACAAGTGAAAGTTTGGAAGAACTGCTTGCTTTACTTCCTCATAAAGAAAAATATGAAGAGGGTATTGGAAAATTTACAGCCGTTTCTCGTAAGTTGGAGTGGCTGGCTGTGCGTGTATTATTATATACAATGCTTGGCGAAGAGAAAGAAATACACTATTATTCCAACGGCGGACCCTATTTGGCAGACGGCTCTTTTTCCATCAGTATTTCACATACCAAAGGTTATGTAGCGGTCCTGTTAAGTGAGCCGGGGAAAAGAGTCGGGATTGATATTGAGTGTTATAGCGAGCGGGTACGGAAAGTGGCGCATAAGTTCATGCGTGAAGATGAAAAAAAATCCTTATTCAAAGGTACGGAAACCTGGTCGTTGTTGCTTCACTGGTCTGCAAAAGAAACCATGTTTAAATGTATGAACGCTTCCGATGTTGATTTTCGGGAACATTTGCATGTAATGCCTTTTACGCCTGACGAACAAGGTGTGTTCTCCGCCGCCGAATACCGTACGGCGGAGAAACAGATTTTTCAAATTTACTACTATTTGTTTTCAGACTTTGTCCTGACATTGAGTTTGTAGTTACAGCCTTTCCAATTGTACTGTAAAGTGACGCATTAACGGAGCTTCCCAAGTAATACGTACTCCTCTTGTAATTGTTTCGCGTCTGTCATATACATTTTTGAGCGCAGCGGCTATTACATTCATGTGGTTATCGGTATACACGCGGCGTGGAATAGCCAGCCGGAGTAAATCCAGTCCGTTGAAGCGGTTTTCACGGGTAACGGGATCACGGTCGGCAAGTAAATAACCGATTTCACATCCGCGTATGCCGGCTTCCAGATATAGCTCGACGGTTAAAGTCTGTGCAGGAAACTCTTCTTTAGGAACATGTGTTAAAACTTTGGGAGCATCTACAAAGATTGCATGTCCTCCGGCGGGACGTTGGTACGGTATTCCGTATTCATCTAATTTTTTAGCCAGATATTCTATTTGGCGAATACGGGTTTCAAGATTATTAAATTCGGTGTTTTCATCCAAGCCGATGGCAAGTGCATTCATATCTCGGCCATTCATACCGCCATAAGTAAGGTAACCCTCGAATTGTACGCAGAATCCTTTTGCTCCTTCATACCAGTCTTGTCGGCGGGTTGCAATAAATCCTCCCATATTTACGATGCCGTCTTTTTTGGCGCTCATTGTCATACCGTCTGCAAGGGCAAACATCTCTTTGGTTATTTCCTTTATGCTCTTACCTTGGTAACCTTCTTCACGTGTCTTTATGAAATAGGCATTTTCAGCAAAACGGGCGGAGTCGAATATGACAGGTTTATTGTATTTATCGGCAATATTCCGGACTTCCCGTAAATTTTGCATGGAAACAGGTTGCCCGCCGGCTGTGTTATTGGTAATGGTAACAATGATAAATGGTATGCGGCTGTGATGTTCTTGTAATGCTTTTTCCAGCTTTGCAGGATCTACGTTGCCCTTAAAGGGAATTTCCAGTTGCGTTTGCCGTGCTTCATCTATCGTACAGTCCAATGCTATTGCCTTTCGGCTTTCGATATGTCCTTTGGTAGTATCAAAATGAGAATTTCCCGGGATAATATCTCCTTCATGAACCAGATAAGAGAATAGTACATTTTCGGCAGCACGTCCCTGATGTGTAGGAATGACATATTCAAAACCGGTCAGGCGGGTAATGACTTCTTTCAATTTGAAGAAAGAAGAAGCCCCGGCATAGCTTTCGTCTCCGAGCATGATACCGGCCCATTGCCGGTCGCTCATGGCTCCTGTTCCCGAATCGGTGATAAGATCGATATAAACTTGTTCTGATTTTAGTTGAAAAACATTGTAATGGGCTTCTTTCAACCACTGTTCACGCTCCTGGCGGGTACTTTTACGAATAGGTTCCACCATTTTGATTTTCCATGATTCGGCAAATGGTAATTCCATAGATTATTTTTTATAAGTTAGACAATAGGTCAACGGATAAATCCGTTTTTGTGTTTTATGTGCCGAATATAATGATTTTATAGATGATGAACAATGTTTTTGATGACTTTCTGTAAAACAAATGTCCGGGCGAATCACTTCGGCCGGACATCATTTAAATAAACTTGGCAGAGTTTATTCTCTTTTACTTTCTTTGAAAGAGTTTTGATGAATGAAATGATTGGATAGAATTTATCCCGTTCATTAGACTCAACGCTTTTTCCTCGAAAGCAGTGAAATTGGTTGCACGGCAGGTCTTCTGACTTGTTCCTGTTGCGGGCGCCTTCCCGGAAGTTTCTTTCCAGTGGCTAAAAGTAGGTTGCTCGCAACGTAATGTGTGGAACTTACAGCAGCGGGACTGTTCAGGATTTACACCTGATTCCCTTTTAATCGCTTCCCTCGTATGTGAGAGTTGCAAACCGATGCGCGACAAAGATAGATAGTTTATTTGTTTTATGCAAGAAAGAAGAAGATTATTGATGTATCATCAGGTATTCTTCAATCGCTTGTGCGGTAGCATCTTTCAACAATACGGTTTTCTCTTTATTTAATAGGTATAAAGTAGGGATCGCTTTCAGGTCATACAGTTGTTTCTCTTTGATTGTGAATTTCTTATCATATCCGTTAATCCATTCTTTGGGAAATTCATTCAGATGTTTGCGCCAGTCATCCAACTCTTCATCGGGGTAGATAGAAAGGACGATCAGCTTCTTCTCCTTTATGAGTTGGCTGATGATAGGGGCTTGCTTTAAACCTTCGATTGTCTCCGTACAAGCGTGGCAACCGGGATTATTGATAAATAGCAGAAGATAATCGGCATTAAGCTGATAGAGGGAGCCTTGAGCGCCGGAAGCAAGGGTATAGGTGAAGTTTATAGCTTTGGTGCCTATGCGGTTCTTTTGAGCTAATTCCAACCGTGCCTTGGGGCGTACTTTTTCTATCTCTTCCAATACGGGAGAGGCTGCCATTGCTTCCAATACGGGAATATAAAATTCCTCGTTACGCATCGGAGAGTTGGGGTCATATAAGTATTTATCCGCTAAATCGGTGATGTAGGCGAATACTTTCTTGTCTACGTTTGTGCGGTCGATCGTTTTGCGTATAGCTTCCTGTGCGGTTTTGAGGGGGACATGATTCAGAATGTCGCAGTAATCCACCCACGCCTGTTCGGTTATTTCCGGATGATGAATGTAGTTGGTGTCGGCGAAGTTCACATTATCCCAGTAGTGCTTTACTAAGAACTCGGCACGTTGTTCCGGTGCTACCATTATTTGAGGGATAGCGGGCAGCGTGAAAGTCTTGATAGTGTCCTGTGACACTTCGTTTTTAGTCTGGCTTGAAGCATTCCCGCTTTTGCAGGACCAAAGGAGGAGGAAGCAGAGAATGGGAAGGATATTTAAGTTTGTTTTCATGACTTGCTGTTCTACATTTATCTGATTATTTTTCAAGTTGTAGGCAAAGATAACTCCCTTTTTATTTTATTCAAAACATTCTTCTTTTTTTGTTCGGCAGGATATTATTTGAAGTTATCAGTTAACTATAATTTCGTCGGAGGGACTTGACAAATGCTTTTTTATGTTGTATATTTGTAGACAGAGAACGTGAAATCAATAACAGAAGAATGAAAAAGTATGGAATAAAAGTAGAAAGTGGTGTAATTTTACAACAAATATAGATTGTCTCCTCCTTTTTTGATGAGGGGAAGGGCGATCAATACTGGCTAAAGGCTGCGAATTTTATAAGGTTCGCAGCCTTTTTTGTTGTATTATTTCGGATGTTTTTCTATGAATTTTTATTTTAAAGTTTATAATAAACAAAGGGGACGTTTATAATAAACGATCATTGAATTTATTAATAACGATAAGAACGTTTATGTAGTGGAATGTTCGTTTTTTTTATATAACGCTTATTCTAAGTCTCGAGATTTGTATTTTTATGGTAATAATAATTGAAGTATTTCTCCGGTAATTTTTTCGGAACGTGTAAGCAGGCTCGAATGAGACGAGTAATAATCTATATCTGCCGGAGAAAGATTATTTCTCTTTCCCCAGTGTAAACACGAATTCCAGTCCACCGCTTTGACTGCTTTTGGCGGAGATATTGCCGCCATGAATAATCACGGCATTTTTTACGATAGCCAGCCCCAAACCGGTACCGCCCAGTTTGCGTGAGCGACCTTTATCTACCCGGTAGAAACGCTCGAATAAACGGTTCAGGTGTTCGGCCGGTACGCCTACGCCCGTATCGGAGAAACTGAAATAGTAGAAGTTCTCGTCCTCACGGAAACAGTTGATGTTGATTTGAATATTCGTTCCGGCGTAAGCAATCGCATTATCCATTAAATTGCGGAAAATGGAGTAGAGTAGGGAGTAATTACCCTTGATCTGTATTCCCTTCTTTAATGAGTCGACGATAGTGATATGTTTTTCTTCCAATTCCAAAGCAACTTCGTTGATGATGTTACCTACCAATACACTGATGTCCACCCGTTCCATGTCGATCATGTTGGCGGCTTCGTCCATGCGCGTCAATACAGATATGTCACGCAACAGCCGGCTCAGACGATTACTTTGTGCATAACAACGTTCAAGGAAAGTGTTCATTTTCTCCCGTGAAATATTATCATTGTTGACGATTGTTTCCAGATACCCTTGGATACTGCTGACAGGTGTTTTCAATTCGTGGGCAATGTTCTGCGTCAGTTGGCGTTTCAGGCGCACCTGTTCTTCTTCCTGAGTGACATCGTTGATAGAAATCTCGAAACTGGCATCTTGGAAGATAATACATTCTACGATAAATGTACGTCCGTTCTTATTAATAGTAATAGACATCCGCTTCTCATCTTTACTGAGCGAACGTTGTTGCTGGTTCTTGTTTATAAAATGGATAATCTCTTTCAGCTCACTGATTGCAAAGACCTCTTCCGTCGTTTCCAGGTTAGAGTCGGAAATCAGATTGCTGTATTGGGTAAAGAGATTGTTGACCAGAATCTCTTTTTTGTCTTTCGTGAATATCCCTAGTCCCTCGTGCGAAATCTGAAGATGGGTAATCAGTTTTTCACGTTCGATATAGAGTGCTTCTTTCGTTTCGTGCAGACGTTTGTAGATCTGAATGATATGCTGTGAAATTTCTCCCAGTTCGTT
>ENA-ORSC01002057-ORSC01002057.1-human-gut-metagenome-genome-assembly--contig:-NODE-2057-length-12652-cov-4.487179_pt1 | contig 12652 bp, 17 predicted proteins | sample MGYA00242178_ERZ509140 | MGnify/ENA primary metagenome ERZ509140 (study PRJEB26280, sample SAMEA2338681) | human gut metagenome | biome: human gut; feature: human-associated habitat; material: faeces... | reverse complement strand
ATGCGGGCGACGGCACCGACGGCATTGAGGTCAAGGACGGCAAGCTCACGCACGTTTATCACGAAAAGGTACTCGGCGGCGGCTATACCGGCTGGAGCTGGTAAAAAAGAATAAAATATCGGGCGGCGGCGCAAAGCGCCGCAGCCCTCTCTGTTATTTTGTGTCCGGTAATAAGCGTCACGGCGTCATGCCGCGCCGTTTTTACTCAGATAATCTTCGATCATCTTTTCCGCTTCTTCGGGAAGAGCAGGCATATCCGGTGTGCCCATTCTGAGCTTTCCGCTTATACCGTTGCCGCTTCCCCCCTTATATCTCAAGATTCCGTCGGAAATGTACATAGCTATCCCCGACTCTCCGGTGAGATTTTTACCACGCTCCGGCCGCAATATGTATTTCGACTTTACGGATATCTCTACATTCTTCTCCGCTTCCGGTCTCGTGTCGAACTTCATAACGGCAGTCTGATCGGTATCCAACCTTCCGCGGACACCCGATTGATCGTAAGGTTCATTTTTGAATTTGTAAGTGGCTTCAAATAATCCCGCAACAAGCTTACCGTTGCTTCCCTTCTCCAGATCTACCACCTTCAGCTCTGCCGACCTCGGCGCCGTGTTGATACCGTATTTCGGCTTGATCTCCACCTTGGTGCTGTTTCCTTCGACCGCAGAGACATACGATGTGATCCATATTCTTACGGTTTCGATATCCTTTTTATGTCCGCGAAAATAAAACTCGACCCTTTCCGGCTCAACATAATACGTTCCGCTGAAGGTTCCGTGCTCAATAAAATACTTGGTCTGTTCGTCGGTATATTTCATCATCCTGCAAAAGAAGCGGGCTAATTCGGCGATATATTCCTCCGAAATGGCACACGAGGAAAGTTCCTTGTCGACCGTCAGCATATCGGCAGTAAGCGGCGAAAGGCCGAATTGCTTTCCTATCCCCTCCAAACCGCCGGAGAGCGGATTGAACAGCGCGCTTATATTTATACCCAGAGCATCAAATACCGAAGAAACGTAGCTGCCGGAATTTGCAAATTCACTTACCGACATTCTGTACTTTGATTTTTCCTCGGTGATCCTGAATGCATATCCCTCCCGCACGGTAGAATATACGCGCTGAGAGTCCTTGTAAGCCAGCGTCGTCACCCCCGAATGCAGCGCGATAAAATCAACATTGCGGCGGTTCAGGCTGCCGCTGATATCCGATATCATATAATCTCCGCAATATTTTCCGAAAAGGTCGTCAGTGTTTATCGTACCGTTGCCGGAATCGCTGTTTATCACCTCAAGCACTCTGCTTTTGATCTCGCCCGCTCTCACCTCTTGCGGGTCAAGCGTCGTTTCTGGCACCGTCGTCACGTTCTCGCCTCCCTTTTCGCCCTTTTCCGAGCGGCAGCCGAACGCGGCAAAGCATACGAGCAGCAAAAGCAGCATGACGGCAGCCGGGCGCAGATATCTCACCGCAAACACGGTCCTGTCCTTTTTGACGTTACAGCAACTCGTTCCCATCGTCTTCTTCCCCATTCCGAAACCGCGACTGTCAGACGCCGCTCGTTTCCTTGATGTATTGGTCAATGCAGGAATCCACACCGGCAGGTATCTTCATGTCATCCGAGGTACCGAGCCTGATCTTGCCGTTGACCGCATAGACAACTCCGTCGCGGGCAACAACATAAAGACCGCTGCCGTCGGCGTATTCCGTAAATGCGGCGTCGACCTTTCTGACGACGCGTCTGAGCCCGTTCGTCTGTTTGATATTGTCAACGACATAATCACCGCAAAATGCCGCAAAAAGCTCGTCAGCACTGTCCTTGTCGTCGGAGTCGTCGTTCACAAGCTCGACCGCCTCTTTTTTGATCTTCTCGATCGCGGCAAGCTTCGGGTCCTTTGTGGTCGCGGGTTCGCCTGTGGTGGTGCCGTCCTCCGGCTTTGCACCGCCGTCCTTTACACACCCGGCAAAGGAAATGATACAAACAAACGCCAGAATGATCGCAATGGTCGATCTGTAGATGCTTTTCATTTTGATAACCGTACCTTTCAAAGTCAATTTCATTACACCGCAAGTTGGAAGCACACGTTTTTTCGGTGTTTCCACTCTAATTGTATCACATAGACCAAACTATGTCAAGCGTCAACAAAACCGACATATAAAAATAAAATTTCGTCGGCACTTGACAGTGTACGGCAAGTGTGATAAAATAATAAAGCAAAATTCAATGGGATGTCGCCAAGCGGTAAGGCACAGGACTTTGACTCCTGCATTCGTCGGTCCGAATCCGGCCATCCCAGCCATTGCGGGGGTAACGACTTTTTGAACACTTTCAAAAAGGAGTTGCCTTTTGCTATGCTTTTAAACAGCAAAAAAAGAGAGCATCTATTTCTCCGCCAAGAAATAGATGCTCTCACCTTTTATAATCGGGAGTTGCTCTTTGTTATGATTTTAAACTTTCGTAATACGCCGCTTCAACATCAGCCGGTGACTTGAAGTTCAAACGCCGATGGGGTCTGCGGTTGTTATAGTAATCAATATATTTTTTCACTTCCTCGTCAATTTCCTTGATAGATGAATATGTTTGACGATATAATGCCTCATATTTCATTCTTGAAAAAAAGGCTTCACAGACTGCATTTTCGGTTGGCGTTCCCGGTGTGGCAAACGATTGCGTTACCGAACACTCCTTCAAAAATTCTCTGAAGGCATGACAGGTGTATTGCACTCCTTGATCACTATGGAACATCAGGCTTTTCGGTTCACCGCGCCATTGAAATGCTTTCGAAAATGTTTCAATGGTGAGCATCGTATCAATACGATCAGACACAGCGTATGAAATAAGAAAAAAGAGCAAACTTGTCAGGGGAAGATGTCAGATCGTCCAATTGTGCATAATAATTAATTTCGCAAGTTTCATCATCTTCAATGATGGTTGCCTTTTCAATTTGGAGTCTAAATAATGTGGTAATAATGTCAGTAGAATATTTTCGAGAATACTTCACATTGACATTTAAACACAAATTGCATTCTCTTAAATTAATGCTTTTCCAATAAACAGAGCTTGACAAGATATCAATTTTAAAACCATTGTGATTCTCACAATAATTCTCAACCTCGGAGACAAGAGCATTTAACAACAATTGGTTTGCGATTAATCTAATATGGATTTTCATTAATGCGTTATGATCCCCCGTAAAGACACATTTAGGTGTGCACCATCTCTTGAAAGCCACCCGAGCATATTTTTCCCTTGTCTTGAAAGCTGAACATCCCATTCAAAGGCTTCCCATATTGTTCTCGAAGGGCCTTTCTGCCACACATTGTTAAATTTATCCACACATCCCCCATTTGCAGTTCGAGGCAAATTGTTTCCTGCATTCTTTGGAGGAACATATCTCACCTTCCCTTTGGTTGGCAATTGTGCTTTTTTTGCTACTTTACAAACGTTGTGTACCCAAACAGACGTGTCACCCACATAATAAGTATGATAATCCTCAACCTCGAAGTTATATGTCGTTTCCGGACTTTCCAGCAGCTCATGCTGAACCTGTTCGACAACGACATACTCTCCGTTGAGCATGACGAGAATATCACCTGCTCTGAGGTCAACCGCGCTTGTCCAACCCTTCTTCGGAACATAGAACGGATGCATAGGTGTGCAGGTGATCTCCTCACCGGCTACCTTTACACGGAATAAAACTTATGGGTACGTAATCCCCCGGATTTTAAGTGCCCCCTGCCCTAACCACATTAATATAGCTTGGGCGGGGATCGTTGATTAGTCTTTTGAGCTTTTCATTCTACGGCATCGCAGCTTTGTAATGCCACTGATGGTTTAGCAAAATAAATCGCCACATAAATGATTTAAGAATTTCTCAATACCTCTGCACTATCAAATGATATTTGCAACAATGCATCCTCTCCCTTTTTCTTGGCAACATGAATCGTAAGGGTGTATTTTTTCACCTCACAAGACAATTCATCATTTAACCACCAATATCCGCAAATGTCTGTATCTCCGGCAACTACTTTAGCATTGTAAAACTTAATTGCAACGATTTCTATGTCAAATAATGCATTTCGTGAATCGAGTTCCATAATAAGATAGTTGCGGATCGGGCTCGCCTGTCTGTAATCATAATTGAGTGTTCGAAATGATATTTTTCTTATAACTGCATCGTGTAATCCTTTCGTCCAATACCAAGTGGGAGAACATTGCATGTTATTTATCCTCCTCATTAAAAAACAATTTGCTCTGCGACAATGTGTTCGCAATATGAAAACATTACCGCTCCATAATTCCCTTGCTCAAGCCGAATCGCTTTAGCCTTGGCAAGAGAAAAGGGGAATTTGGAGGAATGCTTCAATTCATTTCAGAGAGATAGACTTTTATTTGCTCACACAAATTATACACCGGCATGAACGGCGGGGATAACAATCTATTATCTGTAATAAAAGTGTATCCTTTTTTATTCTTGCGAACAAAAACGCATTGAGAATCGCATGTATAATATTCTTTTCTTGCAGCAACCCTTGCGTATAAATTGCATTCATCGGAGAATATTACATATCCAACCGCGATCGACTCATCAAGGGGGCGGCGTATATCAAGACCATCTCCCTTTAGAATATAACCGCGCCCAGTAATATATTTTCGGAAATGATCAAAATCAAAACCGCTCGTCGGAGTGACAATTTTCTGATAGAAAAAAGGCGAAGGAAAATTGACTTTGTAATTCAACCAGTCTTCATACATACCGGGACCAATGTAAAACATCTTATCACTGGATAAAAGGTAATGCTTTTTTATGTACTTGATTATAGTTTGATAAATTCTAAGATCATGCTCCGACGAAGGCTCAAAGAGTACAATTCGGCCAAGCTGCCAATATGAAGATATCTGATATGATGTACAAAATTTGATTTTTTCATTTCCATTCGATTCATTTGTCAGCACAGGTCCTGCACCATCCGTGATATAACAAGTCAAACATATTTGACTATCATATTTCAATGGCATATTCCTGGATGTTTTTAATGCAAAATTGCAACCCTTGGCACATTCTATAAATTCTAAAAAATCGTGCTCGTTTTGTATAAAATATATAGCTTTCATATAAACCTTCTATCGCACTTGAGCTTCAATTGTATCTTACAAAATACGTCTTTGCGCCAATAACTCTTCCAAGATCTTTTAATGCCCGAAGTTCCCTGGCAATCGGTATTCCAGCTTTTGTTGCTTTGCCCACTTGATAGTAACGAGTTACTCCACCTTTAGTCGCCACAACATCCGGATAACGATACTTGCTTCCACCAACATTGACACGCGACTCATTAACCGAAACATTCCACCCTTTTTGGGTTAGATCATTCTTTATACTTGCAACTTTTGAGCGATGTGCCTCTCCACCATGACGACCACCAGGATTAGAGCATTTGTTGTGTGACAAAATACTTCTGGAGCCAATATAATAAGTATGATAATCCTCAACCTCGAAGTTATATGTCGTTTCCGGACTTTCAAGCAGTTCGTGCTGAACTTGCTCAACAACGACATACTCGCCGTTGAGCATAACAAGGATATCTCCTGCACGGAGATCGACAGCACTTGTCCACCCCTTCTTCGGAACATAGAACGGATGCATAGGCGTGCAGGTAATCTCTTCACCGTTTACCTTTACATGAACCCATTCCTCGGTCTCAATCAGGAACAACTGTAATTTTGGAGAACTGTTTTTTCAAGGATGCCGCTTTAAGCGACATCCTATTTTGATCAAATCAGACTGACCAATACACAGTATGCAAATCTCTCTCTAGTTCATCAATATTTATAAAGGCTTTCCGTTTACGAATATAATCCAACGATCGTTCAATTACATCCCACATCATCTTTTTCCGTGTGCCATTATCTGCATTGATGAATTTCGAGTATGGAATTATCAGACGAATGTCAGCGTATTTGTTTTTCCATGAAATGTATCGTCTTTCTTGATAAAATCCAAGAGAAAGCATCTCTTCATCTGTGCAGATGAAGATAATCGTAATACTGTCAAGTTTATCCCCTGAGTACTTGTTGAGAAACCTTTTGTTGAATTCCACCTCAATGGGATAGATTAAATTCATCAAATACTTGCCCGCTGGATGCCGTGCCTCTGCACTGAAAAATAAAAGCTTCGTATCCATAACAATCACCAAAATGATTTGTTCCTAATTTTTATATACGTGCCTCCCGGAGCCATTCATCATGCATCGCATACATTATACCTTAATTATGAAGTAATGTCAAGAAGGATCACTGCGTCGAGATGATAACATCGCGCATTATATTTGAAAAAATCGTTTTTCGGAGCTTTACTATTCATTGAATTATCTCCGCAAATGTGGTATAATAAAGCATCAAAATACGGATCTGACAGTGCGAAAACGATAATTCAAGAGGTACAAAGGTATAAATACAATTGACTACACAAACCGTTTTGACGGGAAAGGTGAGATCTATGCCAAGGCAAGACCCAAATATGCAGCAGGTCTTCTCTATCATCTTAAAAACACGCTGAATATACCCGAGGGAAGCGTATTTGCCGACATCGGCTCGGGCACGGGGCTATTCCCCGGGCAGCTTCTCGGCTGCGGCTACAAGGTTTTTGCGGTCGAGCCGAATGCCGATATGCGCAAAAAAGCCGAAGAAAAGCTTGGGGGAGATCATGATTTTGTCTCCGTAGAAGGCAGCGACAGCAACACGGGTCTGCCCGACGGATCGGTCGATCATATAACCGCGGCACAGGCTTTTCACTGGTTCGACCCCGAAGCGTTCGGAAAAGAATGCAGGCGCATTCTCAAGCCCGGCGGAAAGGTCATTATCGTTTACAATTCACGCGATGAAAAAGCCGCCTGCACCCGTGCGCTTGCCGAGCTGCGGCGCAAGTACAATCCCGAATTTCACGGATTTTCAAACGGAATAAGCCACGAAAAGTGCGTTGAATTTTTTGCGGGAAGGTGCGATGTGTTCCGTGCCGACAACACGCAGACCTACGACAGGCAGGGCTATGTCAACCGCGTGCTGTCCTCGTCGTATTCCCTGAAAGAGGGCGACGGCAGGTACGACGAGTATCTGAAGGAGGTCAACGATCTCTTTGACAGGTTCTCGAAGGACGGGCGCATCGCCGTGCCGACCGAGACCGTCGCATATATCGGCGAGGTCTGACACTGCGCGATCTGTAAGGACGACGGTATGATAAGAAAACTGCGCGAGGCGGATATCGCAGCGGTCGCCGGGCTGTGGCTCGACACCAACCTGAAGGCGCACGGCTTTGTTCCAGCGGAATACTGGCGCTCAAATTATGAGCCGGTAAAGGCAATGCTGCCCGAGGCGGAGGTCTATGTGTATGAAAACGCCGGTGAGACAGCGGCGTTTATCGGTATGAACGGCGAATATATCGAAGGCATTTTTGTCTCCGACAAAATGCAGTCACGCGGCATAGGTAAGCTCCTGCTGGATCACGTAAAAGCCAAAAAGGACGTGCTGCGCCTTAACGTATATCAAAAAAACGAGCGTGCGGTGCGGTTTTATAAAAGAGAAGGCTTTGAGATATGTGACGTCGGCACCGATGAAGCCACCGGTGAGAAGGACTACACGATGATATGGCGGCGAACGCAGCCGTGACAGAGCTTTTTTGCGGATCATATGATGCGGTGTTAAAAAACTCAAAATTGAGTTTTTTAACACCGCATTTTTTATCCTCTTTCGGCTCTTATCTTTTCCGTGCAGCGCATCACCGCATACCCGCCGCAGACAAGCAGGATCGTAACGAACCATGACAGCGGAAATGCGCGGTAGAGCACCGGCAGCGTGGGATCCTCACGAAACACGGTGCAGATTCAAACGATACGGAACGCACAGGTGCCGATCATTGTGCCGAGCGCCGGGTAAAGCGCGTGTACGCTGCCGCGCATGGCTCCGGCGGGGATCTCATACAGGCTGCATATCGGCTCGAAAAGCAAAATACACATGATCCGCACTCCGGCGCTTTCTATCACTGCCGCATCGGGCGTGAGCAGCCCGGAGAAAAAGTCGCGGAACAGGACGATGGTAAATATCGGCACGGAGCTGCAAACGGTCGATAGCAGCAGGCAGAGCCGCAGAATTTTTCGGCACCGCTCCTTTTGCCCGGCGGCGTGATTCTGCCCGGTAAAGGTTGTTGCCGTCTGCCCGAAGGCGGTTATCACATAGTATGTAAAATACTCAAAGTTCATGGCAACGGTGCTTCCCGCTATCGCCACCTCGCCGAAGCCGTTGACCGACGCCTGCACAAAAATATTGGCAAAGCAGAACACCGCCCCCTGCACGGCGGACGGCACGCCCGTTTTCAGCATCTCCCACATGTCGCGCAGGCGGGGCTGCGGCTTTTGACGAGCCTGCACACGCACGGCTTTCTTTCGTCAACCGGTGCAGAACGATAAGAGCCGAGAGCATATTCGAGATATCCGTGGCAACGGCGACTCCCGCAACGCCCATGCGGAACACGATGACGAAAAAGAGATTGAGCACGACATTTGCTGCGCCGGAAAGAGCCAGCACAAAGAATGGGTACCGGCTGTCCCCGCGGGCGCGAAGGACTGCAGAGCCGAAATCGTAAAGCAAAAGAAACGGGTAGCCGAACATATAGATGCGCAGATACAGCGTGGCGTCCCGCAGGATATTCTCCGGGGCTTGTATCAACCGCAAAAGCGGCTCGGCAGCAAACTGCCCCGAGATCATTCCGGATATGCCGATTATAACTGCCATCACGACCGACGTTCGGACGGCGAACGGTATCTCTTCCCTGCGGCCCTTACCGATCAGCCCCGCAACAAGTATATTCGCACCGACAGACAGCCCCGAGGACACCGTGACTATCAGCGCGATGATCTCGGTATTGGTGCCCACCGCCGCGAGCGCGTCCTTGTTTCCGAAATAACCGACTACCGCCGTGTCGGCGGCATTGAACAATTGCTGAAGAATGCTGCTCAGCGCAATGGGAAGCGTAAACAACAGTATTTTCTTTGTAAGCGGACCGTGAAGCATGTCCGTATCCGCAGTTTTGAAATTCATGTCTCTGACCCTCCGATAGGTTATTGAAATATTATACACCGCATGATATAATATAAAAAGCGAATATTATTGATGCAATATATCGAAGAACGGAATGTATAGAAGATGGAAAACCCTCTGCTGAAATATCTCGCCTTTGTCAGGACCGTTGAAAGGGGCAGCTTCACCAAAGCCGCCGAGGATCTTCACTACGCGCAGTCCTCGGTCAGCAAAATGATCGCCGATCTTGAATCCGAGTGGGGCATGACCTTGCTCGAACGCAGCAAAAGCGGCGTTTGCCTCACCTCGGCCGGAGAACAGCTTTTACCGTACCTCCGCAAGGCGCTCTGCGGGTACGACGAGCTTGAAGGGCAGATCCTCCGTATGCAGGGGCTTGAGACAGGCACGGTTCGCATCGGTACCTTTTCAAGCGTTGCGATAAACTGGCTGCCGAATATATTTTCAAAGCTTCGGCGTGACTATCCGGGGATCGGATATGAAATGCTTTTGGGCGATTATGATGAAGTTGAGCGCTGGATCGCCGACGGACGCGTGGATTGCGGCTTTCTTCGGCTCCCCACCGAGGGCAAGTTTGACACGATCCCGCTGACGCAGGATGAATACAAGGTCATTCTGCCGGTCGGGCACCCTCTCGCGGAAAAAGAAACGATCGGGATAAACGATCTTAACAATCAGCCCTTTCTTTTGCTCGAACACGGCGGAAAAACAGAGGTCACCGAGCTTTTGAACGCCTGTCATGTGACACCCGACATCCGGTTCACCACATGGGAGGATTTTGCGATCATGGCCATGGCGGAAAAAGGACTCGGCATCGGCATTCTGCCCGACCTGATACTGCGGCGCGTTCCCTATCGTATCGAAATACGCTCACTTGCCGAGCCTTATTACCGCTCTGTCGGGCTTGCAATGAAAGACAGCGACCATCTGACTCCCGCCGTGCGTAAGTTTATTGAATACCTGCCGTTTCGGGAGGCGAAAGCGGAATAAGGTCACTATTCCGCTAACCAATATGAAGCTGTTGAAATACAAACGCATTTATGGTACAATTAATACAGACAAATCGGATATCGGAAAATAAAATAACAGCAACGGTAGCGATTTTTCCTTCTTGCGCGCCGATGTTAATTCACGTTGCTTGCCGCAACGGCAGTTATGCCGTATAATTGTGCCGACAGCCGGAGAACGGCTGAAAAAAGGAGGCTATCAGTCATGTTGAACGAAAATATCAAAACATTAAGAAAATCAAAAGGACTTTCGCAGGAGGAGCTTGCCGTAAGGCTGAACGTAGTGCGCCAGACCGTTTCAAAGTGGGAACAGGGCTTGTCTGTCCCCGATTCCGATATGCTCATCGCCATATCCGAAGCGCTTGAAACGCCGGTAAGCGCATTGCTCGGAGAAAATATCACTGCGGCGCCCGCCGACGACCTGAGAGCGATCGCCGAAAAGCTTGAGGTGATAAACTCACAGCTTGCGGAAAGAAAAAATGCCCAAAGAAGGGTGCTTCATTGGCTGTTTATTGCCCTCGGCGCCGGCACGGCAGCGATCATTGCCGCGTTTGCGGTCATCGGCGGCTCATACATCGGGTGGGATCGCACCGACCCCGAAACGGCGATCATTGCGGCAGCTCTTCACGTGTTTGAGTATCTGTTTGTCAGAGCAGCTCCGCTTTTGCTGGCGACAGCCGTCGTCGGAGCCGTGCTGACGCGAAAAAAAGCATAAAACGATAGAGATCACGAGGTAAAAATGGACATCACTTATACCGCCGGGCAGGAAAAATTCAATTACAGAGTTTGCGCCGTAATGATATCCGGCAATAAAATACTTGCCATGCACGATGAACGCTCGCCGTATTTTTACCTTCCCGGCGGCAGAGTGAAAATGGGTGAGACCGCCGAATGCGCAGTTATACGTGAGGTTGAAGAAGAGCTCGGCGTAACACCGAAGATCGTTCGCCCGCTGTGGCTGAATCAGGGCTTTTTTACCGAGGATGTTGACGGGCTCAACTATCATGAGCTGTGCATCTATTTTCTGACGGACATATCCGAGACCGGGTTGCATGATAAAGGCGAACGCTTTACGGTCAATGAAGGAAAGCACGTTCACATATTCGAGTGGCTGCCGTTTGAACGCCTGCGGGATGAATATTTTTATCCGGTATTTTTAAAAGAAAGCATTTTTGATCTGCCGCGGCATTTTGAGCTGAGAACGGAAAACGAACTTACGGATCGATCTTTCCGCAATGTGCAATGAAAATCCGCTTTCATCGCCCGTCGGCTATTGCGCGGCGGGCGATTTTCTGATATAATATGCCTCGGACCGCACGTTCGGCGGCACGTACAGAAAGGACATTTTTTATCATGTCAAAGCCCGTAATGAACGCCAAAACAAAAAAACTGCTTCTCGGCATTGCCGCGCTCGCGGTCATCGCCGTTATCGTTTTCTTCTTCCCGCAGCTGCTGCCATCGGATGACGGCACACTCACGGCGCCTGCGGCATCCGGCAGCACGGCAGCGGCAGCGACGACTGCGCCGGAGGCATCAAAACCGACATCTGCGCCACCGGCAGCATCGGACACCGCAAAAACGCCGGAAACGACTCAGGCTCCCGAAACCGAAAAAAAGCTCGATCGCAACGGCTCTTATACCTCAAAGGAGGACGTTGCGCTATACATTCACCAATACGGCAGGCTGCCCTCGAATTTTATCACCAAGGCGGAAGCCGGAAAGCTCGGTTGGACAGGCGGCAGCCTTGAAAAATACGCGCCGGGAAAGAGCATAGGCGGCGACCGCTTCGGCAACTATGAGGGCGCGCTGCCGAAAAAAGCGGGGCGCACCTACACCGAGTGCGACATCGACACCCGAGGAGCCTCGTCACGCGGCGCAAAACGCATTGTTTTTTCAAACGACGGGCTCATATACTATACCGGAGACCACTATTCGACCTTTGAACTGCTCTACGGCGGCAACAACTGACCTCTCCGCTTGCCATTCACAATTTCACGTTGCTTTTTTAATATTTTTGCGGTATAATAGAAAAAAACTTTCGGCTGCACCGCAAATGCAGGGAGGATCCCGTTTGCTTCGTGACTTTATCCGCAAAAACAGGCAGATATACCTGTTTGCGCTTTTTCCGCTCATATGGCTTGCATACTTTCTGTCGGCTTCGCGGCAATGCGAACGAATGCTTATGCACTGCCCGCTCGACGACCTCATTCCTTTTCTGCCGGTATTCATAATCCCGTATGTCCTGTGGTATCTTTATGTGCCGACAGCGCTTCTTCTCAACTGTTTTTCCGACCCCGCATATTTCAAGCGCCAATGCGCCTGCTTTTTCGGCGGCGCGGGAGTATGCCTGCTTGTGATAATGCTCTTCCCCACTGCTGTTGATTTTCGCCCCGAGATAAACGGAGGCGGCATTTTCAGCCGTATGTGCGGCATTATATTTTCAATGGACGACGCCGTGTGCGTGTTCCCGAGCCTTCACTGCTACGAGGCGCTGTGCGCTCATCTTACCGCGTTCGCGTCACCCGGCATGAGGGGCAAACGGCGGCTGCGCGCCGCAAGCGCG
>ENA-ORSC01002053-ORSC01002053.1-human-gut-metagenome-genome-assembly--contig:-NODE-2053-length-12666-cov-5.245896_pt1 | contig 12666 bp, 14 predicted proteins | sample MGYA00242178_ERZ509140 | MGnify/ENA primary metagenome ERZ509140 (study PRJEB26280, sample SAMEA2338681) | human gut metagenome | biome: human gut; feature: human-associated habitat; material: faeces... | reverse complement strand
GGCTTTTGGCAGGGTGCGTCCGGGTGGGCGCACCCTGTTTTTGTTTTGCCCTTAATCTTCTAGCCCATGGCTTCCGGTTACGTTTTTCAAATATTCCTTCGGATTGCCATTCAGAATCAAATCGGCATAGCCCAATGGATCATTGTAGATGAGATAGTCTAACTCCGACCTCTGCGCCATGGTCACATCCAGTGCATGGCATCCGCCGCCACTTTGGTGATGTCATTGCGGATCATCAGAAACGGCATGGTGGTTCCTCCCTCACATGGTTTTCTTCATCCTATCACATCCGGCGGGGCGGTGCAAGGGGTGCTCTTGTTTCCTGTCCGCGCAGCTATTATAATAATAGGTACAGAAAGAGGGTGAGCTTCCTGCACGACATCTGGAATCCATGGCACGGCTGCGTCAAGTGCAGCGAGGGCTGCCAGAACTGCTACATGTATTTTCTCGACCGGATGCGGGACCAGAACGGAGCCGAGATCTACAAAACGAAAAGCGGCTTTTCCTACCCGCTCCAGAAAGACCGCACCGGACACTACAAAATCCAGAGTGGTGAGCAGATCCGGGTCTGCATGACCTCGGATTTCTTCTTGGAAGAAGCCGACCCGTGGCGGGCTGAGGCGTGGGACATCATGCGCCAGCGCAGCGATGTGGTGTTTTTTCTGCTCACCAAACGGCCGCAGCGGGTACGGGAGTGCCTGCCGCCGGACTGGGGCAGCGGTTGGGACAACATCTTTTTCAACGTCACCTGTGAAAATCAGCGCCGCGCCGATGAGCGCATTCCCATTCTGTTTGACCTGCCCTTCAAGCACAAGGGCATCATGTGCGCGCCCTTCATCGGGCCAGTAAGCATCCGGCAGTACCTTGCCGCCGGGCAGATCGAGCAGGTCATCTGCGGCGGCGAAAACTACGATGGTGCCCGCCCCTGCAATTTCGATTGGGTCAAGTCTCTCCGGCAGGAATGCGTGGATGCCAATGTGACCTTCTGCTTTATCGAGACCGGCACCGTGTTCATCAAGGACGGCAGGCGCTACCACCTGCCAAACAAGCAGCTGCAAAGCCGAATGGCCTGTAAATCCGGCATGAATTTTCAGGGCAGGCCCATTCATTTTGACCTCGTGGACGACTGGGGCTACCTCATCCCGCAGGAAGATCTCTATGTGCCCCATTTCCGCGCAAACTGCGAGACCTGCGGCAGCAAGTTGATCTGCAACGGCTGCAGCGATTGCGGAAAATGCTTATAAAATAAAGGAGTTCTATGAAGAACCAGAAGAAAAAATCGTTTCCCCGCAGAGTGTTCCTCTGCCTGCTGGCTGTTTTGCTGGCCGTCTGCATCGCATTCGACATTTACGTCAGCGACTACTACCACACAGACCCCGCCGCCGAGGATGCACTGGTGTCGGACCGCTTCGTGAGCGTCACCGAGCAGAACGGCAACTGGGTCTTTGCGCCGGAATCTCCCACCGCCGGGCTGATCTTCTATCCGGGCGGCAAGGTGGAAAACATCGCCTATGCTCCCCTCCTGCACGACCTTGCCGAGGACGGCATTCTGTGCGTGCTGGTAAAGATGCCCTGCAATCTGGCCGTACTGGACATGAACGCGGCGGACAGCATCCCGGAACGCTTTTCCGAAGTCACAGACTGGTACATCGGCGGACACTCGCTGGGCGGGGCCATGGCGGCAAGCTATGCGGCCAAGCACACCGATGAACTGGACGGTCTGGTGCTTCTGGCCGCTTACTCCACCGCCGACCTGACCGACAGCGGTCTGCGAGTTTATTCCACTTACGGCAGCGAGGATGGGGTGCTGAACCGCGAAAAATACGAAGCCGACCGCACGAACCTCCCACAGGACACCACCGAAACTGTCATTGACGGCGGCTGTCATGCCGGGTTCGGCAGTTACGGTGCGCAGAAGGGCGATGACTCGCCTGTTATCTCCGCCGAGGAACAGCAACAGCAGACAGCGGATGCACTGGCGGCATGGATGAATCTTCAATAAAAAGCAAAATATCCCGACCATTTTCCTGTATGTCACAGGAGAATGGCCGGGACTATTTTTATTATTCCGCGAACCAGCACTCAATACAAATGGAACTTATGGCTGATCTGGTGTGCAATTTCATCCGGCAGCGGGCGGAAACCGATGCAGGTCAGGGTCATGCCTTCTCCGTTTTCATCAAATTCTTCCGGCTCCAGCTCGGTGTGGCAGGCATCCCGGATAAGGAAGAAGTCTTTGTTTTCCACAAGGCCCAATTCCTCGGCAATGGTCTTTGCTTTCAGCAGTTGATTGCGGTTCTTTGCCCCACATACGGTCTTGGTAAACGAACCATCGAACCATTCTTCATAGGTTGCTTTCTCCAACATGATTTCTGCCCGATAGCCGGTAATTTCTCCGTCTTTCTCGATGGGTTCCACGCCCTGTCCCATGCCGATGGGGTCGGTGAGGAATGCCAGCGAAGCGTGGCAGCACTGCGCCGCCAGCTTACCGGGAGACATCTGCAGGTCTTTTCGGGCAATGATGAGTTGACGCATTTTCTCTCCTTCTTACGACAGCTTGATCTTCAAATCTGCCAACAGATTCACCGCTTCCGGCAGCGAAAATTTCGCATCCTTCAGGCGGCTGCCCAGAATGTCCACCTTATAGCCTGTAGCATCCCGGAAATCTGCCTTGCGCAGATCACACTGGTAGAACTCCGTTTCGTGAAGTTCTACACCCTTGAAATTCGCCAGCTGCATCTCGCATTTGGCAAACATGGAGCCGACAATTTCGTTGCCGTCCGAAAAGTCGAAGCGGTTAAAGTTCATTTCGGTGAAGGTGTTATATTTCAGACTGCACTCTTTCAGCGTGTGGATAGGGTCCGGGAAGGCACCGTTGGACATCAGCGGTGCCCACTCAATTTCATTCAGGCGGCAGTCCTCAAAATCCAGCGACTGTACCGAAGAATGAGTGCTGCGCAGACCTGTGATCTCACACCGCACGAATTTGCACTCATTCAGCGTGGTATGATCCAGTTCGCATTTGGTAAAGGAGCAATCCACAAACACGCAGTCGGTAAAGTCGCAGTCCTCAAAAGTCTCCTCGGTGAACGACAGGTCAGCAAACCGTTCACCTTCACAATAACGCTCTGTCATAAAATTCTCCTGTCAGCGCAGTTCTTCCAGCAAAGCTGTGCAGCCTTCCAGCACATCCTGCCAGGTAGCTTCAAAGTCCCCGGTATACCACGGGTCGGCCACATCGCCGGGGCGGCGGGTATGATCCATCAGCAGAGACACTTTATGCTCCGGGTCGCCGCCCACAAAGCGCGCCATATTGCGCAGGTTGTTGTGATCCATGGCGATCAGGTAATTGTAGGTTTCGTAATCCCTCCGGGTCATTTGCCGGGCGGTTTTACCCTCGCAGGAGATGCCGTGCTCGGCCAGCTTCCGCCGGGCGGGCGGATAGACCGGGTTGCCGATCTCCTCGGTGCTGGTGGCGGCGGATGCGATTTCAAATTTATCAGAAAGCCCGGCTTTGGCCACCAAGTCTTTCATTACAAACTCGGCCATTGGGCTGCGGCAAATGTTGCCGTGGCAGATGAAAAGCACTTTTGTCATGTCAAAATATTTCCTTATATCGTATCATTTTGAATTTTGCACACATGCGTGCAAAATTCAGTTCTGCTTCAAGAACTCCCGCAGCACATCCTCTGGGCGGGGTGTATGGTTCGGGTACTTTTCCCGCAGCGGTGCGGCGGCACCATCCATAATGTAGGGCACACCCACAATGTCCAGCATCGACACATCGTTATAATTGTCGCCAAAAGCCATCACATCGGCAAGGTCGATGTCCAGCGTCTTGCAGATGCTGCGCACACCGATGCCCTTGTTGGCAAAGGTGGTGTCGATCCAGTACGGCCCTGCCACAGCGCAGTTCGCCTCTTTCCATCGTGGGACAAACCGTTCCGTGTAAGATTCTACGCCTTCGTGCAGATACACCGATACTTTTGTGATCTCCTCCGGCACCTCGGAAGGGTCATGGATGATTTGATAATTGTTCCCGATGAACTGAATACGCTTGAGCATTCCCAGACCCCGCTCCATCAGGTATGCAGTATTCTGGCCGGAAAGCATCACTTCGCCCTGCCCGTCGCTGCGGGTCCACAGGTCGTTGGCGATTTCTTCGGCCAATGCACGCGGCATCGGATTCTTGGCGATGCACTGTTCGTCCTTATAGATCACGCCGCCGTTTTCGCAGAGAAACACACAGCAGTCCGCCACCGGTGCAAAGAGCTTGCACAGGCTGGTATACTGCCGACCGGATGCCGGGCAAAACAGAATGCCGCGCCGATGCAGCTCCCGTATCTGCTCAAAGATCTCGTCTTCCAGTTCCTTTTTGCCGTATTGCAGCAGCGTACCGTCAATGTCGCTGCAAATCAGTTTGATTGACATTTTCCGTCCTCATTTTTCAAGATAATTTTAGGCAATTCCCCGGCATCCAGAACACGGACGCCTTCGTCCATCAGCATCTTGGCAAAAACGCCCTGTCCGGGAATCTTTGTCCCGGAAAACGTTCCATCGTAAATTTCCTTCACGCCGCAGCTGGGGCTGCGGGATTGCAGGATGGCAAGCTCCACCCCATTTTCTTTTGCGATGGCAAGGGCCTTGGCTGCGCCCGCTCGGAACTCCCGGTCCACATTGATGCCCTCTTTGTTCGTGACAACGCCCTGCACGATTTCCGCCGGGCACCGCGGTGTGGGCAGGCCGCCCAAAACCTCCGGGCAGACCGGAACCACCTGATGCCCCCGCGCAAAATCACAGACCGCCTGATTGTAATTGTTTCCGCCGCTGTATTTGCAGTTTTCGCCCAGCAGGCAGGCGCTGACCAGAATCTTCATTGTTGCGCGCTCCGTTTTTCAGATACTGAATCTTTTACCTATTCTACCACGCTTTTGGGCATTGAAAAAGAGGATTCTGCTTTTTCCTATCCCCATACCGGGAGGTCCGCCGTAATCTTTTCTAATTCCTGTGCAAGAAACGTCAATCTTTCCCTCAGATGGTTGTTATGCGGTGCATCTCCGTTCAGCAGATAGTCCGTTCTGACATTCAGGCAGGACGAAAGATCCTGCAGCAACTCAATCGAGCAGCAGCGGCTTCCCGTTTCAACTTTTGCAAGATGGTTCGCACTAATGTTCAGCATTATACTCAACTGTTTCTGTGTAATCCCTTGCTTTTTCCGCAAATCGCGGATACCAGGATAATGCATGCGGATTCAAATTCGACTTTATTTCACAAAAGCGAATTTGCTCATAAATTACCACAGAGTATTTTTTCCGTCAAGTCCTTTTTTGCGGCGGAACGTGACAAATTCACACAACAAACTCACAAGAATGAATATCTGCATTCGAATCGCACATATTTCACTATAAACTCGTTTCAAAAACATCAATATGTCTTAGTTTGCAGCGCAACCATATCAAATTTTCTACGTTTTTCACAGGTCTCATTTTCACGATTCCACGCAAAAAATTGAACGCTGTCAGCGTTTAACAAACGCATATAGTGTGCCTACTCATTTTATCCATCCCATTTATACACAGTTCCGAACCAAAAGAACCGCATAAAGTTCTCATCAAAAAACAGGGAGTGACATCAAATCACTCCCCGTTTGCATTGATTGTATCAGAGTTTCGTCATCCAGAGCCCATGCAGATTACAGTATGCGTAAACAGCCACCGGCTTTTCACTTCCCAGTTCAAACCCCACGTTGGGAGCCTGCCCCGGATTCAGATAGCGGATCTGCCCGCCGTCCTCAGTCTCCACAAAAATCCACTGAATATAGTGAACATCCGCCATGGGGTGCTCCACCGCGCCCACTGTGACCGTGAGACGACTGCCGGAAAGCTCTGCCACCGGCAGATGCTTCTCGCCACTGGCTTCCACCGTATTGGGAACCAGCTCTTTCATTTTCTCCCCGCAGCAGACCAGCGGAACGCCTGCGTTATGGATGGTAGTGACGAGGTTGCCACAGTGATTGCAGATGTAAAACTTTGCCTTCATATCGAAATCCTCCATTGGAATGTTATCGGTGTGTTTCTTGTATCTATATGATAACATTTCCTATTTATGATTTCTGTAACTGAATCACGCAAAGCATTTTTCTGCCGTCTTCACCCTTCCCTCTGCTCCACGATTTCCAGACTATCCCGCCCTACATGGCAGAGCAGAAACAGCACCCGCACACCTGCGGCCTTTGCTTCGGCCAGTGCCGTACCAAACTCCGGCTGTGTGCTGACATTTGGCCGCACCTCGGTGATGCCTTCCATCTGAATCACGAAAGCCACTGCGCACCGATACCCTGCCTGCTGTGCCTGCGCCAGCTCGTGCAGGTGCTTCACGCCGCGCTCGGTAGTTGCATCCGGGAAATAGCCGATGCCGTCCACTTCCAGTGTACAGCCTTTGACTTCCAGCAGGTACTTCTGTTCTCCCTTTTCCATGTAAAAGTCGATGCGGGACTTCCCATAGGTGAATTCCGGCCTGATATAGTCGTAGCCCTGTTTTGCAAGCCACTCTCCTACTACCTTGTTGGGTGCCTGACTGTCCATGTTGACCCAGCCAAGGCCCTGCTTGTGTACCGCCACAAGGTCGTATTTTGTTTTGCGTTTTGGGTTGTCTGACACTTCCAGCCGCACCGCAGTACCGGGCAGCAGCAGTTCCCTGCACCGCCCGGTGTTCTTGACATGGACGGTTTCCACTGCTCCATTCACTTCCACATGGGCAATAAAGCGGTTGGGACGGTCAACAAAAATGCCGTCTGCGATTTCTCTGTATTTCAATCTTTACTCCATTTTCAGTACAGGATTCGGGAGCCATGCCCATCCTGTTTACCAAGATACAGTTCCACGACCATCCTGCCGCTTTCACTGTTGCAGAGTTCTTCCTTGCAGTAGCCGCAGAGCTTTCCTTCCGCTTCCGATACATAGCGGTGCAGCGGTTCCTGCAGGTCTTTCGGGATGCTGCTCCATGGAATGACATAGCTCATGCCCGTATCCCCCACATCCACGATGCAGGCCCGTTCACTGTCCTCATCGGACAAAATCAGGTTCACCAAAAACACGTCTGCGAACGGTGCGCCCTGATACTCTGCCTTTTGCCGTCTGCGCTCTGTCCGAAGCTCGTCCAGTGCCCGATTCAGGTCATTTTCTGGCAGCGTGGACTTGTACAACAGGACATGCAGTTTCTGCTCCACCGCCCCACTGTCATTCTGACCGTTGGCCGGGAGTTCTACATCTGCATGGATGGCGCAAATTTGTTTCTGCATCGCAGTGCGCAGAGTTTCCAGTTTCTGCTGCCGTTTTGCTTCCAATTGCTGTGCGGACTTTTGATGTACTTCTTTGGCTTCTGACTGTTGCGCAGCATGCTCCTGCTTGGGCTCTGTTTTCGGCTTTGACCATTCGCTGTGCTTTCCTGCGTCGGCCTCCGAAACGCTATGCCCTGCCATAGTCGGCACCGACACATTTCGGACGCTACTTTGTGCTGCCGATGCTTTCTGTGCCGCAGAAGGACGCTCCGTTCTCTTTGGTTTTACCGACCGCGTTGCACCTGTGCTCGTGCTTTTTGCCTCCGGCCTTGGTGTTTTCACCGCAGGAACAGCATTTTTAACATTTTCCGGTCGAGCCTGTGTCTGCATCTGCCAGAAATCGCCGCCTGTGCGCTGATAATAGGACTTTTCCGCTCGTTTCCGGCTGCTGCGCACACCATCACAGATCCACGAAAAAATCAGGTAGCGCTCCAGTGTGTTCCAAAAGCTGCTGCGCCGATGGCAGGGTTTATGCCGTCCACGGGACGCATATAAAATCATCGATAAGCATCCGAAGAACAGAAAACCTGCCGCAAACCCGATCCCTGTAAACAGCTTTTTGAAAAAGCCCATCTCTCACACCTCTTCCGGTTACAGCCTTGCCTGATACACCCGCTCCGTCCGGGCATCGAAGCAGCAGAAAATCATCTGCATGGCGTAATCCGCGTGATCTTCCAGCCACTGTGCCACTGTTTTGACTGCAATCTCCGTGGCATCTTCCAGCGGGTAGCCATACACGCCGGTCGAAATTGCCGGGAACGCAATGCTATGGACATCATGCTCTTTGGCAAGGTTCAGCGAATTGCGGTAGCAGTCCGCCAGCTGCGCGGCATCCTCTGCTGTGCCGGAATAAATCGGGCCTACCGTATGAATGATATACTTTGCTCTCAACCGGTAGCCCTTGGTGATTTTTGCTTCGCCGGTGCGGCAGCCGTGCAGCGTACGACACTCCGCCAACAATTCCGGCCCTGCTGCCCGGTGGATGGCTCCATCCACGCCACCGCCGCCCAGCAGGCTGCGGTTGGCTGCATTTACGATGCAGTCACAGTCCAGCTTGGTAATGTCTCCCTGCGCGATTTCCAGTTGATTTTTGATTTGTTCGGAACGCATGGTATTTCCTCCACAAAGCGCAGTTGCATAAAATATACTCGTAAGTTAGTTTCTTGCGAGTATCATACTTCATCCTCTGCACAAGGTCAAGCAGAACATTTTCAGCGCTGCATCAATCCTCTGGCTGCACGACAAAACAGGCTCCTGCAAGCGTTTAACCACTGGCAGGAACCGTTCGTTTCTTAAAGCTTCGTCATCCAAAGACCATGCAGGTTGCAGTAGGCGTAGACTGCCACCGACTTTTGGCTTATCGGCAATAAATTTCAATGGCTTTCTGAGCAAATTCTGCCGCGCCCTCTCCCCCGGCAGCGTTGATATTCTCCGTAAACTCGCCGCCAGCACCGTACATCTGTCCAAGTTGATACAAAATGGGTTTCGTACAGGTATAGTAATTCTCGGTGATAAAGTCCTGCAGCTTTTTCACCTGTGCCTGTACTGCGGGGTCTGCCGGTCCTCTGGTTTGCAGCGTTTCGAATGCCGCTACGAGCCCCATCAACTGCTCGTTGATGCTGCCAGATTCCTTCTGCGTCCGCCGGGCGTTTTTTGCCTCAAATTCCTGATACTCTGTGGTTTCGCCCCACTCTTTCTTTGCACGTTCGGCGTATTCCCTGATCTTCTGTGTGTCAAATGCGTTGAAATCCATAACGTTTCCTCCTGTTGTCCGAATCTTCTCCGCAAGAGCGATCAACTTTTCCAGATGCTGTTTTTTCAGGGTCAGCAATGTGATCTGCTGTTCCAGTGCCTTTTCCCGGTCAAACTCCGGGTTTTTCAGAATTTTTCGGATATCCTCCAGTGAAAATTCCAGTTCTCGGAACAGCAAGATCTGTTGCAATGGTTCCAGTGCAGCATCATCATACAGGCGATAGCCTGCCTGCGTTCGATGCGCCGGATGCAGCAGACCGATTTTATCGTAATATTGCAGCGTCCGAATGCTCACCCCGGTCAGATTGCTCACTTCCTTGACAGTCATCATTTCGTTTTCCTCCCTTGCGACAAGCTCAGTATACGCTATGACGCAACGTCAGGGTCAAGTGCTTTTTTAGTTTTTTCCGCCGTTTACCACAAGCAGCTCTGCACCGTGGAGATACCCTCAGCTTCCCATGGCAATAAGCACCAGCACGACCACCACCGCAATGGCGATCAGGCAGCCGCACCCGCTGCCGTCCCCACCGCCGCCGCCATTGTTGTGGTTCCCACCGCCACCGCCGCCAGACGAACCGCCAAAATTGCGGTTGAAAGCCGTCATGTACTGGGCATAGCCCGTGTCGCCTTTGCCGAAATAGCCGTAATCACCGTTTGCCATTGTATTTTCCTCCATCCGAAGTGTGTTTTGCTTCTTCCGAGGTCATTTTATCGAAAGAGCTGTCCCATAAACATCTCTTTCAGCATTTCTCGTCATCTCATTCTTCCCCGATGCCCAGATATGCATCGATGTCCAAGATATCGTTCCCGCTGACCTCCACCAGATCTTCAAAAGGCACCACGGTGTCTCCCACCTGCAAGGTGCGGAACACCGGGTCGATGCGGTCTGCTTTTCCGGTCAGGGTGATGTAATTGCCCACCGCCGGAACCTCCGGGTGGGCAGTGTCCTCTTTGAAATACCGCACCGTGATGGTCATGCCTTTCGTGACTTGCATCAGCCGATCGGACAGGGCCGACATTTCTTCCTCGGTCAGAATGCGCTTGGGTACACGCTCGGTGCGCTGCTTTTCTGCGGCAAGCTGCTCGTCGTAGCCCCGCAGCGGAGAGAAGGGCGAGAAGATTTTGGCACGGTTCTGAAGGGTCATGCGGGGGTGCTTGCGGAGGGATTCTTCGGTCTGGGGGCGTTCCATCTCCAGAATGTCCCCGTATTTCCGGACAGTCTCCCGCCCGATTTTGCTATTTTTGTAGTTTTCCATCTGAACCTCCCGCCGAACCTCCTGCACTGTGCCCGCCGATTTGTGCGTTGCGCTGGCGCATGGTGGCACCTTCTTCGTAGCTGCTGGCTTTCAGCACGGCGTTTTTGCCGTACTTGTTCTTGATGCCCAGCATGGCTTGCTGGAGTTTTTTCTCCTTTTCCAGCTTCTTGGTGTCGGTAAAAAAGTCCACCTGATAGATGCCCTCGTCCGGCGTGACCTTGTTGGCGTTGATGGTAATGCGCCGCACCGTCAGCGCCGGGTCGGTGATGCGCTCAAACAGCTTTGCGCTTTCGTTGATGAGGGTGCTGCCCAGATTGGTAGGGGCATCAAACCGGACGGTGCCGTGGGCTGCCTTGGGGATGGTTCTGCCGTAGCGGTCGGTCTGGGTCAGACCGCGGTAGCCGCCCTTGTCCACGTTCTCCCGGTCGTAGCCTATCTCCAAGGTGATGGATTCCGTCACCAGTTTCTTTTCCGTGAGCCGGAACATCAGAATCTCTGCCATCTCCCGGACAATGAGTTTTGCTTTATCATACGGGTAAGGAGTGGATAGCACCTGCCCCTCGCTGATGCTGTTGGTGCTGGGCTTGTAGCTTTTGATCTGCTCCATGCCGCAGGGTTCGCAGCCCCATGCGTGGTCGATGAGAATTTCTGCATCCACGCCGAAAATCTCATACAGACGATCTTCTCCATGGATGGAAAACCGTGCCAAATCCCCCATCGTATAAATGCCGTGGGCTTCCAGCTTTTTCACGGTGCCTGGGCCGGTCATCCAGAAATCCGTCAGCGGTCTGTGGTTCCACAGCAGATACCGGTAGGACTGCTCGTCCAGCTCTGCAATGCGGACACCATCTTTGTCCGCCGGGATGTGCTTTGCCACAATGTCCATGGCCAGCTTTGCAAGGTAGAGGTTGGTGCCGATGCCTGCCGTTGCGGTGATGCCGGTGTTGTACAGCACCTCCCGCACCATGGTCATGGCAAGCTCGTGGGCGCCCATGTGGTAGTAGGGCAGATAGCCCGTCACATCAATGAAAACCTCGTCAATGGAGTAGGGGTAGATATCCGCCGGGGACACATATTTGAGGTAGGTCTTGTAGATTTGGGTGGAAACGTCCAGATACCGCTGCATCCGGGGCGGCGCAACGATGTAGCTCAGCCCCAGCGCCGGGTCTGCGTTCAGGGCATTGGCATCAAAAGAGGTGCTGTCAAAGTGGTATTTGCCATCTTCCCCACGCACCGCCTTTTTCTGCCGGATGGCAGTTTGCAGCCGCTGAGCGTTGACCTCTTTCACCCGCTGAACGGCTTCAAACAGCCGTGCTCTGCCGGGTATCTTGTAGGCTTTCAGGGAGGGCGACACCGCAAGGCAGATGGTCTTTTCGGTGCGGGAGGCGTCTGCCACCACCAGATTGGTGGTCAGGGGGTCCAGATGACGGTCTACGCACTCCACCGAGGCATAGAAGCTTTTCAGGTCGATTGCCAGATAGGTGCGCTGCGCTGCCATGATTCAGCCCTCCTTTGCAAAAGTCACAACTATTTATTTTATTATAATAAATAGTTGCACTGTTTTCAAGATGGAACGCTATTTTATCTGTGATATAGACAACAAAAAAGAGTGGCAGCATTTCAAGCTGAAACGCTGTCACTCTGTAGGAACTGCGGAATGACTGACGATTATCCTTCTACTTTGACCGTAGCACGATCGCTCTTTGCGTTTCCATCCGCATCCAGCGTGATATGCACAAAATGTTCCGGCTTATCATAATCCTTTGTCTCGCCGTCATCGGTATAGTATTCATAGGATGCACCATCGGGAGCATAGGCAAGCAGGCGCAGATCTGCAAAATCCACATCGGCAACGCTCTGGATCTTTTTGCCGTCCTTGGCAAGGGGCAGAAGGTGTCCCTTGCGCATAAAGAACACCACTTCATCCAGCTCCACCGGAATGTAATGATGGCCTGCTGGCAGCACGCTGGTTTCGATGCGGTTGCTTTCGCTGCACTTTACCCGCACCTGCAGCATCTCCTCCGGCAGATAAACATACCGACCTCGGGCATTTTGCTCATATACCGGGGCGATCAACAGGCTTTCACCGATCATCACCTCATCCTCCACCCGGCGGGCAAAGTCGTCCTCCGGGAAGGCGAACGCCAACGGCATACAGTACATGCCGTCGTGCAGAGCAGCCTTCATGTACTCGCTGTAAATGTAGGGCAGCAGCAGGTAGCGCAGCTGTAAAATACCGGCAAAGGCGGCCTTGTTCTTAAAGCGGTAGGGTTCCTGCCGGCGGGTATCCTTGGCAGAGTGGTTCCGCAGCAGCGGAGA
>ENA-ORSC01002052-ORSC01002052.1-human-gut-metagenome-genome-assembly--contig:-NODE-2052-length-12669-cov-3.047408_pt1 | contig 12669 bp, 12 predicted proteins | sample MGYA00242178_ERZ509140 | MGnify/ENA primary metagenome ERZ509140 (study PRJEB26280, sample SAMEA2338681) | human gut metagenome | biome: human gut; feature: human-associated habitat; material: faeces... | reverse complement strand
TTATAATTTTCATTATATCATCCTGATACATAGTATTTTCTATCAGATTCATTACTTCAACCAATTATCCTTTTCTTTCTTTAGATATCCCTTAAACATTTCCAAATCATCTTTTGTAGTCAGTTTAATATTTTTATCTGAACCGGCGGCAAAATAGAGTGTTTCACCTAATTCTACCATCATCGTATTGGTATATGACGATCCATAAATTCCAATTTTCTTTTCAAAGGCTTCATGATACTTTTCGTCCAGCAAATCATACCGATAAGCCTGCGGGGTTGATACGCCCAGTCTAGTTTTCCAAACTTATAAGCCTGCGGAGTAGAAACCCTTCTCAATATTTCACGTGGAATATACTGTTTCGTTGTTTTCTCATTCTCAGGATTTACAACGAAAATTTGCTCATTATAGGGCAATGAAGTAACTGCATTCCCATGTATTTGGGCTTTCATTATCACATCGGTAAGAACCGTTTCATCCACCAATGGCCGAATGCCATCATGAATCACAATTATATCCTCATCACCAACTTTACCCTCAAGATTGAACACGCCATTCCTGATACTTTCCTGTCCTGTATTTCCTCCACTTATCACCCATTTAAGTTTGGTGATATTAAACTGATGAGCATAAGCCCAAAGGACATCATGCCATCCATCAATGCATACCACTTCAATGGCATCTATCTGAGGATGTCGCTGAAATCCTTCCAACGTATAAATAATAACAGGTTTATCATACACATTGATAAATTGTTTTGGAATGTCCTGACCCATTCGCTGACCTGATCCCCCTGCAATTATAACAGCTATATTCATTTTATAAATAGTTTTACGTATAACCAAAATAATGGATAACAATAGTAGTGCAATTTTATCTTACGATCCAACACTGATAATTCTTTTTCTTTTAAAATATATTTGTTAGAAAAACATATCAACTTTTTCTTTAACTCCCCATTTTGCTTATTACCTTCCAATTTAACAATACCAACATAAGCAGCACCAAGAATCTGAGCTATCTGGTAATTCTCTAAATCAGGATAATACTCTCGAATAAAGTCCAATCTCTTTAGCCATAATTCATGCCTATCTCGAATAAGGCGAGGATAATATTGTGCTGCAGTTATACTTCCATCTCTCTGATAATAATTATAAAGTGGCTGTTCGGTTACATATATCCTTTGAGATCTATGTATCAACTTATATATAACATCTTGATCTTCTGCAAGTCTTCCGACTGGAAATCTTAAACCTTCAAATAAGTGAGACGAAAACATTTTATTACAAGCATAGTTAAAAATACCTCCTCTCGCAACATTATGTATAAGATATTTCATACACATATTCTTATCTGTTAATCCTGCCATACCTCTTTTACTCCTAATAACCTTACCAGAATCGAATACAAAGTTTAAGCCGAATATAACAGTATCTGCTTTATAATCAGAAGCCAAACGATTGAGAATTTCACACGTTTTTTTTTCAATCCAATCATCACTATCAACAAACATCAGATAGTCACCTTTAGCTATATCCAAGGCCGTATTCCTTGCATCTGAAAGTCCTCCATTAGATTGATGAATAACTTTTACACGCTTGTCTTTTTTAGCATACTCATCACAAATTTCTCCACTCCGGTCTGGACTTCCATCATCAACTAAAATAATTTCAATATTATGATAAGTCTGATTAACTAATGAGTCTACACATCGAGACAAATATTGCTCCACATTATAAACTGGAACAATAATACTTATTAAACTGTCATTTCTACTCATAAAAATAATCTATCCGTTTACACCTAATCAATCCCCAATATTTTTGAAGTATAAGGATAAGTTTCACTTGTGTTTTTTACTACATAAAGAAATATCCAATATGCCATTAAATATAGGATACATCCAATTTTTAAAACAGGATTTGTTTTCTTAGAAGACAATTCAATAGAAAAAAAATAAATACTTAAGATATAAAAATACAATCCAATTCGATATAAAAAGACACTCAGTAGTTGAAATGTCAAACACAATAAATAAATTGTGGTAATAAGAAATTGGAATAGAAAAATATTTTTGTCCATAATTTTTTTTCTATATGAATTATACATTATCAGGTAGAATACTAAACAAAGAAGCAAAGGAGCGTATGGGAGCCTCTCAACTCCTTCGAATGCTCCTCCTTCGCCATATCGCATAGTGTAAGCCTCATTAAACAATCCCAGATCTCCTATCATATCCAAAAGAGTCCAAAAAGCCATAGTTACTGTACACATCATCAAAAACAAGAAAGATATCAACAAATTCCTCTTTTTATCATTAGATATATAAGAAATCATCATTAAGAAAGGAAGAGCTAAAGTTATAATTGCACTTGAATGAAAAGTACATGCGACAAAAGTCCAACATAAATAAGGAATCCATTTCTTTTCCCACAAATATGAAAATGCAAAAAAACATATAGAGATGGCAGATTCCTGACGCATAGCATTAAGCGTATAGTTAAAAACAAGCAAAAGAAATGCCATTGTAAAAATGGCAATTCCACCCTTAAAGTATCTACTTAAACGAATAAAACCAAGAAAAGTAAAAACAGATATTACCAATTCTGTCAAGAAAAGCCCTATCCAATATTGATTACCAATCCAAGAAGCAATCCAGTATAAAAAAAGATAACCTTTATCTAAATTCCTCTCTGTTTCAATGGTAATTAAATCAATTAAATTATGAATATATCGAATTTCTGATATATACCAATGAGGGTAAAAATCGGTATCAGATCCTATATTTTTGTCACGAAATCCTGCAAATAATGATAATATCAGACATGATAATAGTAAAGGAATGATTTTTTTCCTTGAACTTATCGAAGTTAAGAAAATACAAACCATAAATACTAGTATATATGGCATCATAACTCTATAGAATTATATACTAGCCAAAATACCCTTGACTATTTTGATTAAATCAACCGATTGGTAATACTCCAAAGCCCCTTTAGAATACATATCATAATTGGAAAACAATTTCTCTAAAATAGTAGAAATCGCATTTGGAGTAATTGGGTAGTCAACAACCTCTCCACAATGATACTCTTTAAAAATATATTTAAGGGCAGGAACATCATTGGCTATCATAGGTTTCCCGTATTTGCCATATTCAAAAATCTTATTAGGAGCGCAGTAAAGAGCGTTCACTACACCCGCATGAGTTTTCTGATGTGGAGAATATGACATCACACCAATTGATGCCATTTCTGTTACATATAGATGAAAAGGAGGTATAATAAAGGGTATAAAAAGAATTTTATCAGATTGATATTTCTTTTTTAATACATCGTAATAATTATTAGGTCCTTTCCCCATAGCAATCATAACGTAATCTGAAGGCATCTGATTTATCGCCTGACAAAATTCCTCTAATCGTCGTTCTACAGAAGCAAAAAAGCCTTGATATAATATAACCTTTTTGCCCTGAACTTTATGCTTCACGTCCATAATTAGTTTTTTTATATCATCAGGCATACCACTTTCGTCCATAGAATGTTCCTTCACGTAAGGCTTATTAGGCAATATAAATGGAGATTTATCCAAACCATTTATAGCCCTATAAATCTGCCCTCTATTATACTCACAATGTACTATTCCAATTGCTTTCCTCACAAATTCCAATTGATTGTAAGAAGGATAGAGCAATCTGAATTTCCAACTATCATTTTGAGGTGCATATTCAAAATAATGAATGACATATCTATACCGAGATAATATATCGTGTATAAAATTGGATGTTTGAGAATAAACATACCATATGATATCACTAGATGTAAGATTCAAGCTTTTAAGCTGCTCCGAAAGAGCTTTCTTATATTGCTTATAAATTTTTAAGTTTGTCCAGTCTGAATTTGATCTTATACAGCCTAATTTTATTAACTTCACCCCTAATTCCTCGAATCTTCTTGTAGTTGGCGAATCCGTGTAATGACCAATATATATGATATCCTCTCCCAATTCTTTCATTATATCAATTAATGAAATCATTGGCGGATAATCCATTAAATCATTATGCATAATAATGCATATCTTCCTTTTGTTCATATTATTATAGCTTTTGTTTAATGTCATGATATGTTATCGAATCCGCCTTTTTCATATACAACTTAATAATTGACAAGGCATTTTCCGTAAAGTCTTTAGGATGATCAATAATAGTTATCAGCGATTTATTGGATGCCCTGAATGCCAATGCTGCAATAAAAGGATTCCGACTAGACATAGAGAATGCTGTAGGCATTGATTTTAACCATTTTTTACGTCTTGGTTCTATTGGCAAATCAAGTCGTTGATGAGTCCCATCTGCAATACACTTCTTCTTGATTGAAAAAGTTCGTATAACCTTTTCTATTGTTTTTTTTAGTATGTTTCTATTATAAACCGTAATCGGTACTTCAACAAACTCACCATTTTCATCTTCGACACATACATCGTCCAAGAACCTGTATATTTCTTTGTTGGGAGCATAACGGAAATCAAACTTTGAGTACTTATTATCTTGACATATACCATGCATAACAGATGAATCAATAACAATTCCATTCTCCTTAAAGCAGTCTTTCAAAATACAAAAAGGCTGAATAGTCCATCCACCTGCTCTGAATGCACAAATCGTATAATCAGGATCTACCTCTCTTGCCAATTTAGTAAGATAAATTGTTCCATCTCTGAACATTCTTGACCTTACATCCTCGTCCAATGAGTACAGACTGTAATGAGTATAGTCAGTATAGTCCCACGTACCATCACCATTATACTTAGCATCTATCCAATGAGGATGAAGGTGTAGTTCAATACGGTGACCACGTCGAACCATATCTTTCACCTGCTCTTTCATTAATTTCAAATCCGACTTCGCTCTTTCATCACTCAGTTTTTCCAGACACTCAAACATCAAATAATCAATAAAAAAGTTTCCTCGTGCACTTACCGACTCCATACAGTCAAGTAATAAATTTGTTGGCTCTATGAGCGTTTTCTGTACTGTCCCTGACATTATACCGAAAAACAGCTCATAGTCATAAGAAAATATGACTTTCTTCTTTTTCATATTTTTCATAAAGTATTATTTCTATTGTTTATCTCTTAATACTTCCAACCAGTTAATAAATTCATACATTTCCACATAACTACATTCTCAATATCTTTTCAACAATTTCTCAAGATACAGCTTATGCGCCTTTAACGTAATATATTTAATGTTTTACCTATTTCTTAATGCATAAACAATTCTGTCACACGCTTTTCCGTCACCATAGGGATTAACCGCTCTCGACATTTTGTCATAAACAGACTGGTTATCAAGCAATGTACTAACTTCTTCAACGATTAAATCATGGTTGGTACCAACCAAACGAACAGTACCGCTCTCAAGAGCTTCTGGACGCTCCGTTGTATCTCGCATTACAAGTACGGGCTTACCAAGCCCTGGTGCTTCTTCTTGTATACCACCAGAGTCAGTAAGCACAATGGTAGACTTTTCCATCAAATAAATAAACTCCAAATATTGCAATGGCTCAATAAAAAACATATTACCTAAATCGGACAAATTCTCTCCAAACACCTCATGAATAGGCTTACGCACATTAGGATTAAGATGCATTGGATAGACAAAATCAACATTAGGATATTTCTCTGTCAAATTCTTGATAGCAGTCACCATATTGATAAAACCTTCTCCAAAATTTTCTCTACGATGACCTGTTATTAAAACTAATTTTTTACCATCAGCCAATCTAGCAACATCATAGCCAGCCTTAGCAAGCATTTGCTCCTGCTTTGCCGCAAGAGTTACATCATTTTTCAACTTCTCTACCACCATATGAAGAGCATCAATTACAGTGTTCCCCGTAACATAAATATTCCCATGAACTTTTTCCTCCTTTAAATTTTTTTCGGATAATGGTGTCGGTGAAAAGTTGTATGTAGCAATGCGACTCGTTATTTGGCGATTCATCTCTTCGGGCCAAGGAGAATAAATATCATATGTACGGAGACCTGCCTCAACGTGACCTACTGCTATTTGCTGATAGAAGGCCGCAAGGGATGCTGCCATTGATGTAGTAGTATCTCCGTGTACTAGTACCACATCAGGTTTTACCTCATTCAGCACATCTCGCATTCCTAACAACACACGAGCCGTGATGTCATAGAGATCTTGTCCTTGTTTCATAATATTCAAGTCATAATCAGGCTTGATATCAAAAATTTTAAGTACTTGGTCTAACATTTCTCGATGCTGGCCTGTGACACACACTACAGTTTTGAAATCACTTGAATACTTTTGGAATTTTTTCACTAATGGAGCCATTTTAATAGCTTCTGGGCGAGTTCCAAAAACGAGCATTACTGTTTTCATTTTCTAATTTTTCTAATTTACACTAACGGGGAGGGACTATCTTTAAATATGTATCAAAAAGTCTAAATAAATAACGCAATAAAGTAATAATAGAGAACAAAAAGCATATGTTTACAACATTCCCTCTAATTTATAGTTCTCATACGTTCCCATCCTTTACTGATTATATCATTTCACAAATCGCATTATTCTCAAATTGAGAATACAATGTTTGAGGAATAAATTATTTGACTTGTCATCTAAGCATAGAATCACTATATAGTGTAATACCTATTCGTTATTTAACTTCTTCTTTCCTTAACGTAATAATATAAACTGACTTCAAACATATCCATGGCATACACAAGACTAGAAATATCATTTATCTTATCATAGTCATCCCTTTTAATGACATATCACTTTATTTATCTCGTTTTTTGCTTCTTCTAATAAACAATGGAATAATAGTCAATTGTTTCCTGTTAATTATCATCTTACAAAATGTCTTTATATTCCTCATTACTCTTCGCCATAACGGAACACGAAGTATATCCTCCACAATACTCTCTACTGTTTCTCCAACAGCAAAGCGTCGAAAAAAAACCAAACGAGCAGGATGTGGCTGCCTATATTCCTTAAAGCCACCATTTAACGCCACTACATCAGATAACGCAGACAAGCGTATATCTATGGATAATCGTTTGAATATTTGTTTTCCTTTTACCGTGTTCACCAAGGCCAATCCTATCCCTTTATCATCATCAAAATCAGGCATCAGGCGGTCTATCCCCCAAAAATCAGCAATAGTCAGATCACTGTGGCTCACTCCATTCTTACACTTACATTCATAGCAAGAAGGGCGCAGATAAATATCAGATAAAAAACCTCTCATAAAAGGATTTTCACGGTGTATATCGGACAACAAAACTGAATTTTTGTCCGCATTAAAGGCGGACTTTCCACGGACAACAAAACTGTATTTTTTCCAGCCGTGCAGTGTCTTATCTCTAAATTCTATACCCACTATCGTGGGCATGACATTTAGAGAAGGGAAAACTGTATTTTTTCCAGCTGCCGCCCTACGGGCGGATTGTAAGTCACTCATTGTTTCTTTCAAATATCTCCGCCACACTCCAGGACTCGGCACACCGTGACAAAGAAAATCCACAGACAATAAATTAGGATAATCTTTCCGAAGATACTTATGAAGTCCAGCTATCTGGCAAGGAGTCCCCGAAAACAAAACATAACGCCCCTGCTTCAAAAAACGTTCAGCATCAGCAAACCCTGTTTCTACGCGTGCTTGAAGATATTTGCTTCCCATCATAGGACGAACCCCATCCAGTGTTTCGGAATAAGTAATCCTTACCTCCCAATTCTCATCATAGACAGCCCCAAATACCACACCTCCATCCATGATTATCTGACGTGACAATGCTATAAACACGCCTCCAGAAGAACTGTGAATACGCTCCTCTTGATTCTTATTCTTCACAGCCAGCACTTCCATCGGAACAAGTGCTTCGCCCCAATGAAGCAAAGGACATACTTTCTCGCACAGTCCACAATCTATACAATCCCCCTTATCTACCACTGGATAAAGAAAACCTTCCGTATCTTCATGCAGCGATATACACTGACGTGGACATTTCTGCACACAAGAAGAACAGCCACAACAAGACTGTTTATCCGTTATATCGATCATATTCAATTAGTTACTTTTGCTCAAAAACATCCGTATCTTTTCCTTTATGAATTTCCTCTCTCCTTCTGCCAACCCTACCCGATACGAAGAAAGAGAAATTGTCAATACAGATACAAAACATACTGAAATCCCAGCCCACAATGTAGCAGGAAATATATACAACAAACCAATCGGTAAAGGCATTGCTAACAGCAACACATATAAACAACGTAACAAGACAGCATGGAAATAGCTATATAGCGACAAATGTATCATAGAACGAATAATAAACAAACGAACAAAAAATGCAACAGTACAGACACAGAAATGAATAAGGAATACACTCCAAGGTGCAGCCCCCAGCCGAAGAACTACATAAGAAACCGGAACTATAGCAAGAAGTATACCACCCACCACAGACTGGTAGAAACGGACACGCCCCGTAGATTGTGCTGCTACCATAAATGCACCTCCCATAGCATCTATTATAGTAATGCAAAGCATAAGCCGAACAAACACAACTGTATAAGCAGGAACCATATTCAACCATAGCTGCAATATCATCTCTGTTTCAAGTAATATGGGAAAAGAAATGACAGCAAGCAGCAAAAAGGTAAATTTGGAACTACGGAATATCAAACTGTGCATATAAGTAAAATCTCCCAATGCGTACGACTTTGTTATCTGTGGATTCAAAGCAGTTTGGAAGTTAGTAGAAAACTGGGTGACAGCTCCCTGCACCTGCACTGCTATACCACGGGCTGCATTCACGAACGGACCGAAAAACATGTTTAGCAAAATATTTATTCCTTGGGAAAAAAGAACTGTAGCAAAACCGCCCCACAAGTTCCAACCACCAAAGTACAACATTTCTTTAAATAACTTAAGATCCCAACCCCAATAGTAACGAACTTCCTTAAAATGACAACTACAGTAGTGACCATAAACAATACGGATAAGCAATTGCGTAGCACAAAGCAAAGCTGCATACATAATTAGTTTATCTGACCTTGTAAGATATAGCAAATAAACAATACCCAACTTCAACAATACTTCAAGAATCGAAATATAAGCAAAAATTGACATCTTTTCATGGGCAATAATCGCTGCATTATAAGGTACACTCACTATCATAACCATCATAGTGATTATCGAAAACTGATATACCCAAAAAGCGGCAGTCATACGAGAGGCAGGTATTACCATCTTCTCATAAAAGAACCAAAGCCCAATCGTTTCGCCTAAAAACAAAATAAGCAGTGCAACTAACAAATGGATATTCACACTAGTTTGAAAGACTTTCTGCAATTGATCGAAATCCCCTCTTCCTAGTTCAAATGTTATATAACGTTGTGTGGAAGAAGACATCGCACCATTAAAAAAGCTGAACATAGTTATTACTCCACCTACAACATTGTAAATACCAAAATCCTCCACCCCCAAAGTAGCCAATACCACACGGGAAGTATAAAGACTTACCAACATCATAAATAGCATACGAAAGTAAAGCAGCAGTGCGTTTTTTGCAATTCGCTTGTTTGTAGAAGAAATTTCAGGCATTTAATTGAAATATACAGTTTATAAAATATAACCTTATATATAAGCTACTTATATGTTTCCAAGATTAAATTTCAAATAATCCAACGATGATGATTGCTTTGCCCACATCGTCTGATTAACTTTCCCCCAATCAATACTTTCATGCACCAATTCTGGAGTCACTTGCCTTATGTCCGTGATAAGTCTATTTTCTAGACCGAACATTTTTAACAAGGATTCAAAACGCGCTATCCCTCTATCTTTATTGGCTATTGTAATAAAATGCTTATTGAATATTATAGCGAATACTGTAGCATGAAAAGAATCAGCTACAATAAATTTACTATTAACGAAGCCCTCAATCCATTTTTCGATAGATGGTGCTACACGTTCCTTGATGCCTGCTTTATGATTTTCCGTTTCCGTATTGATGCGTTGAACTGTCAAATGAAGTTCTTTGCATATTTCTTCTACTATCTGCATCTTACTTTTAGAGTTATCCAACAGATAATAGCTCAACCTATTCTGTTCACTAGGCATAATACCTGTTTCACTAAGATAATCTTCTTTATTGAGTAACATGGTTGGATCCAATACATGTTCTACATTGATGCCCAAGTATTTGCCACACAATTTAGCTCCGGAATCCTCCCTTACAGCAATAGCATCGAATCGGCTCACCAATTCCCTGCATTGTAAAGTTTGTTGTTCGGAGTATTCCCACTCTTCCGTACCAAAAGAGGGCGCATATGCTATTCGCTTCACTTTTTCCTCCGCAGGTACAAAACAAAGATAATAATAAAGTATATCTGAAACATACTTAGGTCGCCAAGTCTGATCGCTTCCTACTATAAAAGCATCATAATGCGGTAACTCTTCATACCGAGGGGTTCGAAAATAAATCTTACGATTTGATAAGTGCTTATCAACAAACGTTTGTAACTCTGACATTATAATCTTCCTTGTCCCCTCAATTGTCAATGGTCTAATGCATTTCCTCTTAATACTGATAATAAGAGATTTAACAGCGTAAACGAGCTGATTTTTCAAAGATAATTTATCCCACTGCCTGTCTATTATCGACACATCATGCCCCAGTTTCCTCAAAGTCCTATATAGAGCATATGTCTGTAAAATACACCCATGACTAGCATGTATTGGAAATATAATCAGTGCTATTCTCATATTCGTAAATAACCCATACAGCATACCCTCTATTTACTAAGCAGGTATGCCACATAAACTTGATTAAAAATAAAATTCTTATTAACTTTTAACTGAAATATACTATATACTCTCTTTCGTTCTTCAGAATAGCTACATAAAATAGGAAACATAACAAAATGAACTTATTCATTTTATAATTTTCATACAAAATAAGTATCCAAACCTTATGGAAATAGCCTTTAAATTTATAAGTAAGTACCTTTACTTTTCGCCAAAGAAAAAACATTTTCATAAAGATTTAAGATCTTTATTACTTACCGCCTTAATGCAAAATTTTATATTATGAAGTAAAAATACGTATCATGTTACTAACATCCCCCAAATAGCCCGAGTGCTTAAATATATCAAAGACAATATTAAAAAACAACATTGAAATAAGCCACTACGTTAGCAGACCATTTTTATTTATAGAGAAAACCATACAAAGGCATTTTTTTATAAATTTTATTCCCAATGGGATTATCTTTTAATGTTTATTTTTAGTTGTTCCAATAGTGATCGATTTTAAATTCTAATTTGAATATTAATTATTTGCCACTTACAAGTTTTTGAAAATCCTCATAAAAAAGAGTTTCTCGGGATACAGATTCCTCTTTCAATGCTAAATAAAGCAATTGAGGCTCTTGCCTATTCAAATCTTCTATATACCTCCAAAAAACAGCAACCATAGCATTCTCTTTTCCATAATCTCTAGAAAATCTTAAAAATGCCTTTATTAACTGTTGAACGGACTCCAAAGTGTAAATATGTTTTGTTTTTTCCTTATGTATCTGAACCAATATCTTCACCAGGTCATAAGTATAACTTATTATTCCTTTTCGAGCAATACAATCAAGCCATTGATAAATATAATCGACTACATCATCCATATATTTCATAGCATACGACCTTGCACTATATTGATGATATTTATCCAGCAAAGAATCACATACCAATTTCAAGTAATAAGGATAAATAAAAGGTATTTCCTCCCTATTCTCATCACATGAGGCAAATAAACGATGAAATAAAATGTCATAGAAACGCAGGCACATATAACAAGAAGTCTGGTGATACTCATGATTATGAAACTCATCCACTTCAAGTGAGAAAATCCGGTTTCCTATATTTGCTTCCAACAACGCTTCTTCCCCAAATGCCCTATAAATCTTAAATTTAGTAACAAAGTCTATATAAGCAAACATAAGCGATAAAAATAAAGTTCCTCTTAGTTCATATTCTATATTACTGTTCTCTTTATAATTAAGAGGCTCTACCAACTCTCTCACAAAGCCCATGGATTTGGTTCTCAACAAATTACGAAAATAAAAAAAAATACTATCTTCTGCGCCACAAAGTGTATCAGTTTTCAACTGATACACACATTCTAAAAAGAAGACAGGATTTATAGAAGAAGATTTTTCGATAAATTCCGGTAAGAAAATAACTTTCTGCAAAACTTCACCATTCAAATTTTGAGTTTTTTTCTTCGGCTTACTACTTTTTGATTCAAAAGGCATCTTATTATCCTCATCCTTAGCTACGCCATTGACTATGCGATTTCTTTGTTGTATCTTATCTTTGTGGTAATCATCCAAATATTCCATAAGCAGACATATATTTCCATTTATTAACCCCTTGTAATATCTGATTATGTCCTCATGCTTACTGCAAGGGAAATTTTTCCTCCAACCAATTATAAAAATAAGATAGCTAAGAGTTAAGAAAGCTATGATATACGCCCAAATATTAGCAGGAATACCATTTTTCACCACAAGTTCAGGAATAATCCATCCTCTTTGTTCAAACCATGGGAAACCTATCAAATAATGTATACACAAGACAGCCCCCAAAA
>ENA-ORSC01002036-ORSC01002036.1-human-gut-metagenome-genome-assembly--contig:-NODE-2036-length-12784-cov-3.042109_pt1 | contig 12784 bp, 14 predicted proteins | sample MGYA00242178_ERZ509140 | MGnify/ENA primary metagenome ERZ509140 (study PRJEB26280, sample SAMEA2338681) | human gut metagenome | biome: human gut; feature: human-associated habitat; material: faeces... | reverse complement strand
GTCTCCGACACGTTCAGGTTGTTCTCAAAGAACTTGTAGATGGTGAACAGCGTCTCCTGATCCAGCGCATCGATGGGGTTCTTCTTGAACACCTCCTGCAGGAACATCTCGCACAGGGTGGTGGGCAGCTGGTAGATCAGGCGGCCGATGCCCAGATTTTCGTAGTCGATGATGCTCTTTTCGGTATCGAACACCTTGCCCACGTCAATGGCGGTCTGGGCTTCCTTGTAGGAATCCGCCAGCTCCCGCAGATGGTCGGACACGGTGCCGATACCGATGACGGTCTTGATCCGCAGTTCGTTTTTCAGGGTGTCCTCCATGGACTTTGCGATCTTCTCCAAGTCCTCGGGGGTCGTCCCGCCGGTGATCTGCTTGATGACCGCCACGTCGCTTTCGTTGATGGACAGGACGAAGTCCTGCATCTTGTCCGGGAACATCCCCGCCAGCACATCCACGGTAGCAACATCGCTGTGACCCACCTGACGGATGAGGAACACCGCCCGGGGCGCGTCGGTGGCAAAGTGCAGCTCCTTGGCGCGGATGTAAATATCACCGGGCAGAATGTTGTCCATGATGATATTTTTCACAAAGGTGCCCCGGTCGTGCTTCTCCTCATAGAAGGTCTTGGCATCGTTCAGGGCGATATAGGCCATCTGGCAGAAGCTGCGGGCAGTCTCGTCGTCGCCGGAGCAGAAAACGGCATATTCCAGCACATTGGAATTGCCCAGAATGGCCTTGAAGCTGCGCTGACCGAAGGTGACGATGCTGTCGGCGGCGCCACTCACCTTCAGCGCGGCGTCCGTCCAGCGCTCACCCAGAATGGACATATCGGTGCAGGAAACCACGCACCCCTCGGTATCGATCACGCCGAAGCTGCGGTCCGTAATATCCCGCAACTGAACAATGACACTCTGAAAAACGCTGTTGGACATATCTACAGTCACTCCTTAGTATCTTGCATAAATGCGCATTTCACAAAAACGCATTATTATTATACACAGCTTTTGCGCACATTGCAAGTGCCTTTTGACATTTTATTGCAAAATCTCTTATGTTTTTTAGGTAATATACCAAGGTTTCCCGGAAGGCGCTTCCCCGAAAGGCTGTATCTTCCATCAAAATGACCGTTCAGGGCTGGGTTTTGCCTTCCAGCAGGGCGATCTCCCCTTCTGTCAGCTCCCGGGTCCGGCCTCTCGGCAGATCGCCCAGCGTCAGCGTTCCCTCCTGTCGGCGCTCCAAATAAGTCACGGTCATGTTCCGGGACGCCATCATCCGCCGCACCTGATGGTACTTCCCTTCCCGGACGGTGATCCGGCTCTCCCCCGGCCCCAGCGGCTCCAGAAGCGCGGGCAGGCATACCGTGCCGTCCCGGAGGGTCAGGCCCGCGGCAAAGGCGGATATGTCGTCGGCATTTGCCTGCCCCTCGTGGCGGGCGTAGTAGACTTTCGCCACTTCCTTCTTTGGGGATATCAGCCGGTGGAGCAGCTCGCCGTCGTTGGTGAACAGCAGCAGCCCCTCGGTGGCCTTGTCCAGACGGCCTACGGGCCTTAAGTCCATGTGCCGCCACGCCTCCGGCAGCAGCTCCATGACGGTCTTCTCCGCCGCGTCCTCCGTGGCCGTGACGTAGCCTGCCGGTTTGTTGAGCATCACCACCATCCGGCGCTTTCCGCCCAAAGGCTGCCCGTCCAGTGTAACGGTGTGGACAGCGGTGTCGATTTTCCGGGAGCCGTCCTTTTCAGGATTTCCGTCCACGGTCACCCGCCCCGCTTTTAAGATATCCTTCACCTGAGAGCGGGTGCCCGCACCGCTGCCGCACAGGAATTTGTCCAGTCGTTCCATAGCTCCTCCGTTCTGCGTCCCGGTTCCGGCGCATAGGCTGTACCACCGAAATATGAACCGGGAGGGATTTTTTATGATGGTTATGACCGCGAAAGTCAATCTGAAAAAGGTAATGATCGCCCTTGCCGCCGTGGCAGCGCTGATCGTGGCGCTGATTTTGCTGCTGGGCGGGGGTGGGGATTCCGCCGAGACTTCCGCGCCCACAGCTTCCAGCAACGACGGCCGGGTGAAATTTCTGACGGATCTCGGCTGGGACGTCACCACATCCCCCACAGATTCCAGTCAGGTACGCATTCCCGCCGCGTCCAGCGACGTGTTTGAGCGCTACAACGCCCTGCAAAAAAGTCAGGGCTACGACCTGAGCGAATACGCCGGGAAAAAGGTCATGCGCTACGTCTACAAGATCAACAACTACCCCGGCGCTACCGAGCCGGTCTACGCGACGCTGCTGGTCTACAAAAACCAGATCATCGGCGGCGACGTGACGGACACCGCCGCGCAGGGAAAGATCCGGGGCTTCAAGATGCCGGAAGCCACGACTGCTCCCACCGCCCCCAGTCTCCCCACGGAGACCGCCGCCACCGCGCCGGAGACGACCCAGTAAACATGGGGAAGCTGCCGCGTTTTTTATCTATAGTATCACACAATTCCGCTCTTGACAAGCGCCCCGCTCTGTGCTACTGTGTATCCGAACTGAACAGTATCTTCAGGGCGGGGCGAAATTCCCCACCGGCGGTAAAGGAAGCTTTGATTCAAGACTTCCCAAGTCCGCGAGCGCGTCAGCGTTGAATCGGTGAAACTCCGATACCGACAGTACAGTCTGGATGGAAGAAGATACGCAAAGGATATTTGCGTTTTTTTCACGCCCTGGGAATATACCCAGGGCGCATTTTTGTTTTGAGGTGATACCAATGACCGATCTTTGGAAACAAATCTTAGACAATCTGGCATTCGTGGGCGTGAGCCTTGCCATCGTGGTGGGGCTTGCCCTGCTTGCCCGGCTGGCGGAGCATTTTCTCCCGGAAAAGCGGAAGGTCAGCCCCGCCCGGCGGGTCAGCATCATCGGCATCAGCGCCGCCATCGCCGCCGTGCTTCATGTGCTGGACTTCCCGCTGGTGATTCTCGCGCCGGAATTCTATAAGCTGGACTTTTCCGAGCTGCCCGTGCTGCTGTGCGGATTTTACCTAGGCCCCAGCGCGACGGTGGTGTGCGAGGGCGTGAAAATCCTGCTGAAGCTGCTTTTGAAAGGCACCTCCACCGCCTTTGTGGGCGATCTTGCCAATTTCGTGGTAGGATGCTCTCTGGTTCTTCCCGCCACCATTTTCTACCACGCCCACAAGAGCAAGCACAGCGCCATCATCGGCCTTGCCATCGGCACGCTGGTCATGACCGTGTTCGGCAGCGCCTTCAACGCCGTTTATCTTCTGCCCAAGTTCGCCCAGCTGTACGGCATTCCGCTGGACACCATCATCGCCATGGGAACCGCCATCCGGGGCGGGGTCAGCAATGTCTCCACCTTCGTGCTGCTGTGCGTCGCGCCCCTGAACCTGCTGAAAGGCACCGTCGTCTCCGTGCTGACGATGCTGCTGTACAAACGGGTGGCAAGGCCTCTGTTCGGGCTGCATCAATAAGCATACGAAAACTGCCGGGGCTTTTACCGGCAGTTTTTTCTTTGCCTTTTCTGGGGGATTGTGGTATAGTATAAAAAACAAAACGTTCCGGCAATGGGGAGAAAAGCCATGATCCAAATGATAAAAACCTATGAAGAATGCCGGGCGTTTGCCGCAGGCTTTCAAGGTGACCCCAACTTTTCAGACCCCATGCTGAGCAGCGAAGAACAGCTTCAAAGCAATCTGATCAGACCGATTGGAAATCCCGACCGATACTGCGTCTTTGGCGTCTACCATGAAGAGGCGCTGATTGGGCTGTTCGCATTCCTCGTTATCCGGGATGAACAATACGCCGAAATGCTGGCAGGCTTGTCCCATGAGAAAAGCGCCTATCTGGAAGCGCTCCAATATCTGGAACAGCACTTCCCCGGTTACGGCGTCGATTTCGTCTTTAATCCCGGCAACTGCCTTCTGCGGGAACAGCTGAATCTGCGGAAGGCCGATTTTGAGCCGGAGCAGCAGAAGATGGTGCTGGAAGCCCCCGCGCCGGATATGGACACCACCGGCATCGTGCCCCTTTCCGACCAGTACGCAGAACAGTACTGCGCCATCCACAATAAAGATATGTACTGGACAGGCGAAAAGGTCATGCAGGCACAGGATCGTTTCCACACCTTCCTCGCAATCCGCGACGGCAGGGTCGTCGGTTACATAGATGTGACCCGTACCTTCAAGGAGAACGAACCATTTGATCTGCTGGTTCTGGAAGAGTACCGCCGCATGGGATACGGCCGGAAGCTGCTGGCAAAGGCGCTGGAAGTGAACGCACCCAACGCCATGTCCGTCCTCGTGGACGCGGACAATGTCCCCGCCATCCGCCTGTATGCGTCCATGGGCTTTGCAAAGAAACAGAATATTCTGACGGCACACTGGACAGTGCCGTCATCAGAATGATAACAAACAGGAGGTAATTTTTATGTGTGAACTTCTGAAAACCCGCCGCAGCGTCCGCAAGTACCGCCCCGAGCAGGTGCCGGACGAATTGCTGGACGCCGTGCTGGAGGCCGGACTTTACGCCCCCTCCGCTATGAACAACCAGAAGCCCGTCATGGTCGCCGTCCGGGACAAGGCTACCCGGGATCAGCTTTCCCGTATGAACGCCGCCGTGATGGGTACCGACCGCGACCCCTTCTACGGCGCGCCCTGCGTCATTGTCGTGCTGGCTGACCCCACCTATCCCACATGGGTGGAAGACGGTTCTCTGGTGCTGGGCAATCTGCTCAACGCCGCCCACGCCGTGGAGCTGGGCAGCTGCTGGATCAACCGCGCCCGGGAGATGTTCGACACCCAGGAGGGCAAGGCGCTTCTGCGCCAGTGGGGCATCCCGGAACACTACCGGGGCATCGGCTGCTGCATTCTGGGTTACGCCGACGAGGCTCCCGCCCCCAAGGAGCGGGCAGCCAACCGCATTTGGAAAATCTGACAAAGGAGAAAAATGATGGACTTTCTGGAAATTGCCCGCGCCCGGCAGTCCTGCCGCAGCTATGACGAAGCCCGGCCTGTGGAACAGGAAAAGCTGGACGCCGTGCTGGAAGCCGCCCGTTTAGCGCCCTCCGCCTGCAACGCCCAACCCTACCACTTCACCGTCTGCCGGGGGCAGGCCGCCAAGGCCGCGGTCGCCGGTGTGACCGGCATGGGCATGAACAAATTCGCCGCTCAGGCGCCGGTGCTGATCGTGATCTCCGAGCGTCCCTACTCCAAGAGCGCCGCTCTGGGTTCCAAGGTGACGAAGGTGGACTACCGCTCCATCGACATCGGCATTGCCGCCGCCTATCTCACCGCCGAGGCCACCGCTCAGGGGCTTTCCACCTGTATCATCGGCTGGCTGGACGACACCAAGCTCCGGGCGGCCTGCGGTCTTGACCAGCCGGTGCGGCTGGTGATTGCTCTGGGCTACGCGAAGGAGGGCGATCCCCTCCGGGAGAAAAAGCGCCGGGACATGGGAGAGCTGGTGGATTACCGATGAAGCATCCCATTGTGACCACATCCGGCGCTTTTGTCTGCCACTGCGTCCGTCTCCACCGGGGGGACGATCTGCTTCTCTCCATCCGGGAACTCGCTCAGGAAAAGCACATTGCGGCGGGAGTGGTGCTTTCCGCCGTGGGCTGCGTCACGGAAGCGAAGGTGCGGGACGCCAGCGGCGTGAACATCCAGTCCATCGGGGAACACTGCGAGATCGTCAGCCTGAACGGCACCGTCAGCGAGCAGCGGTGTCATCTGCACATCGCCCTGTCCAGAGAAGACCTTTCCACATTGGGCGGTCATCTCTGCCCCGGCTGCATCGTCAACACCACCTGCGAGCTGGTGATCGGGGAGCTTCCCGGCGTCCGCTTCGGCGTGGAGCAGGACGGAGAAACCGGGTATGACGAGCTGATTTTTGAAGCTATCTGACTACATGGGCGGCCATAATGAGCTGCACCCCGTTATATAAGAAATGGAGCGTATCCGTACCGATACGCTCCATTCACTGTTTTATGGCCACCCATTAAATGACCGTCCCTCTTTTTCCTCTTGACAACGAGCCGTTTCCGTTGTACAATACATTTAACAATTCAGTTAATTGTTAAATGTTCGATCGGAGGTGAATTCCTTGGCGTTGCAGCAAACCCTAAAAGCCCTGTCCGACCCGACCCGGCGGGAAATTCTGAATCTGCTCAAGTCCGGCAGGCTGTCCGCCGGGGAAATTGCCGACCATTTTAGCATCACCCCCGCCGCCGTGTCCCGGCACCTGTCCGTTCTGAAGGACGCCGACCTGATCTGGGACAACCGGGAGGGGAAATTCATCTTTTATGAGCTGAACACCTCGGTCTTAGAGGAAATCATGCTCTGGCTCACGGATTTGAAAGGAGGCGCTGCCCCATGATGAAGCAGTACAAAAAAGAACTGATTGTCTCCACGCTGCTTGCCCTTCTCCCCATCGCCGCAGGGCTGCTTCTGTGGAACCGGCTTCCCGGCCAGCTTGCCACCCATTGGGGCATGCACGGCGCGGACAGATGGAGCGGCAAGGCCGCCGCCGTATTTCTCCAGCCGCTGTTGCTGCTGGCCGCCCATTATCTGGTGCTGTTTCTCGTTTTCCGCGACGCAAAGAACCGGAATCAGAGCAAAAAAGTGGTGGGTCTGCTGTTCTGGATAATGCCCGCCACCTCCATCCTCGTCAGCGGTATCACCTACGCGGTGGCGCTGGGCTGGAAATTCCGGCTTGCCGGCCTTCTTTATGTGGGGCTGGGACTGATGTTCGCCGCCATAGGCAACTATTTCCCCAAATGCCGCCCCAACCGCACCGTGGGCATCCGGATAATCTGGACACTGGGCAGCGAGGAAAACTGGAATGCCACCCACCGCTTTGCCGGTAAGGTGTGGGTCATCGGCGGCTTTACAATGGTGCTTGCCGCTCTGCTTCCGGAGGTGCCGGGGATCATCGTCACCATTCTCGCCGTGGCCGCTCTGTCCATCCTTCCCATCGCCTATTCCTACCGCTACCACCGGATCCACGGGACGGAAAGCGACCCCGACCCGAGGTCCAAAAAAGTCTCCATCGGCGTGCTGATCTTTCTGGTAGCGATTGCGGTGTTCGTCGCGGTCACGCTGTTCACCGGCAATCTCCATTACCGGTTCGACAGCGACAGCTTTACCGTGGAAGCCTCTTATTTCGACGACCTCACCGTAAAATACGACGCCATCGACGGCATCGAATACCGGGAGGGCAACGTGGACGGCACCCGAACCTTCGGCGTGGGCAGTTTCCGGCTGCTGCTGGGAACGTTTGAGAACGCGGAATTCGGCACCTACACCCGCTACACCTACTACCGTCCGGAAGCCTGCGTCATTCTGTCGGTGAACGGAAAGACGCTGGTTCTCAGCGGCAGCAGCGCGGAAAACACGCGAAGTCTCTACGACACTCTGGCCGAGAAAACCGGCTTATAATAAGGAGGTAAAACCATGAATACCGTATCTTCCGCAAGCATTACCGGCATGGTCGTCAGCCTGATTCTCTGCGTGGCAGCGCCCGTAGCGCTGTGCGTCCTGCTGAAACGCAAAACCGGCGCAAAGCTTTCCGACATGCTCCTGGGCGCGGTGACCTTCGTCATCTTCGCCATGTTCTTAGAGCAGATGCTCCACCTGGCCATGAGCGCCGTCTTTGGGGAGAAACTGACGGGCAACCTGTGGCTGTCCGCCCTGTACGGCGGCGCGGCGGCTGCGGTTTTTGAGGAATTCGGGCGACTGGTCGCCATGAAGTATTTTCTGGGCAGCCAGCTGGAAAAGGAAAACGCCCTGATGTACGGCGTGGGTCACGGCGGCGTTGAAGCGCTGTTCGTCGGCGGATTGACCTGCGTTTCCAATCTTGCCACCGTTTCCATGATCAACGGCGGCAAGCTGGAAAGCGCCCTCGCCGGGCTGGACGAAGCCGCCCGGGCGACCACCATGGCGACGGTCTCTCAGCTGTGGACGCTTCCTTCTTACCTATTCTACATGGTCGGCGTGGAGCGGCTCATTGCGTTCGCTCTGCAAATCTGCCTGTCGTATCTGGTGTACCGCGCCGTCCGGTATCACCGCCGGGGCTTCTTCCTCGCTGCCATGGGCATCCACTTCGCCGTGGACGCACTGGGCGCGCTGCTCAAGGACGCCGTCCCCGTTCCCATTTTGGAAGCCATTCTGGCGGCCATCGTCATCGTGACCGCGATCTTCACCGTCCGGCTGTATCGCGGGGAAACCGAAAAAGCCGTGAGTGACTGACTCCGCGCCATATTACCGTCCGCCCGTGGCTCCCCACGGGCGGACATTCTTTCCCCGAAAACCGCAAATAAAACTTGACTATGGGGCATAATTCTTCTATAATATCTGGAGCTATGGATATTTTTATCTGAGAAAGGATTTTGAATATGGCAAAAGAATTTAAGATCACCAGTCTGCGTCTTGCCGATCTGGAAAAGGAACTGAATTACCTGAAAACCACCCGTGAGCGCGAAGTCGCCGCCATGATCGCCGAAGCCCGCTCCTACGGCGACTTGTCCGAAAACTCCGAGTACGACGCCGCCAAGAACGAGCAGGCCAAGCTCTACGGCCGTATCGCCGAGATTGAGGACGTTCTGTCCCACGCCGTCATCATCGAGGACGAAAACGAGGCCAGCGGCCGGGTGGGTCTTGGCTGCACCGTGGTAGTCGAGGACGAGAACGGCAAGCAGACCGAGTACCGCATCACCGGTTCTCAGGAAGCCAACCCCATGGAGTTCAAGCTCTCCGACGACTCCCCCTTCGGCCGCGCCGTCGTCGGCAAAGCCGCGGGCGAGACCTTCACCGTCAACGCCCCTGCCGGCTCCTTCACCATGAAGGTGGTCAGCGTTTCCCGCGAGGGCTGAGCCATGGCAAAGTTTGTACCGCAGCCGGAGCTGTCTCTGAATGACCAGATGCAGATCCGGCGGGAAAAGCTGGCGGCGCTTCAGGCCGAGGGGCGCGACCCCTTCGTCCAGACGAAATTCGATTTCAATGCCGATTCCGCTGCCATCAAGGCCGACTACGAAGCCTTCGAGGGCAAGACCGTCAAGGTCGCGGGACGTCTGATGAGCAAGCGCGGTCAGGGCAAGGTCATGTTCTGCGATCTGCAGGACCGCGCCGGCCGCATCCAGATCTTCGTGAAGATCGACGAGCTGGGCGAGGAAGAATACAACCGCTTCAAGAAGTATGACATTGGCGACATCGTCGGCGTCGAGGGCGAGGTCTTCAAGACGAAGACCGAGGAAATTTCCATCCGCGCCAAGGTCGTCACCCTGCTGAGCAAGTCTCTGCTGCCCCTGCCCAACAAGTTCCACGGCCTGACCGATAAGGAAGCCCGTTTCCGTCAGCGCTATGTTGACCTGATGGTGAACCCGGAGGTCAAGCGGAATTTTGTCATCCGCTCCAAGTTCATCAAGCACCTGCGCAACTATCTGGACAGCATGGGCTACATTGAAGTGGAGACCCCCGTGCTGAACACCATTGCCGGCGGCGCTGCCGCCCGTCCCTTCGTCACTCACCACAACACGCTGGATATCGATATGTACATGCGCATCGCCACGGAGCTGCCCCTGAAGCGGCTGATCGTCGGCGGCATGGATCGGGTGTACGAGGTCGGCCGCATTTTCCGCAACGAGGGCATGGACCCCAAGCACAACCCGGAGTTCACCACCGTGGAGCTGTACCAGGCTTACGCCGATTTCCACGACATGATGGACATTGCCGAGGGCGTCTACACCACCTTTGCCAAGGAGGTTATGGGCAGCTACGAGCTGGAATGGATGGGCGAGAAGATCGACCTGACCCCCGGCTGGCCGCGGCTGACCATGGTCGAAGCCGTCAAGAAGTACGTAGGCGTTGACTTTGGCGTCATCACCGACGACGCGGAGGCCGTAGCCGCCGCCAAGGCCGTTGGCGTTGAGCTGGCCGACGCCGCCGAGAAGACATGGGGCAACGCCCTGTATGCCTGTTTCGACCAGAAGGTCGAGGAGCATCTGGTGCAGCCGACCTTTATCACGATGTACCCGGTCGAGGTCAGCCCGCTGACCAAGCGCAGCCCAGAAGACCCGCGCCTGACCGAACGGTTCGAGTTCTTCATCTGCCGCAGCGAGATGGGCAACGCCTATTCCGAACTGAACGACCCGATTGACCAGCGCGAACGCTTCATGAAGCAGGTCGAGCAGCGCGAACGCGGCGACGACGAGACGGAAATGCTCGACGAGGATTTCCTCACCGCTCTCGAATACGGCATGCCCCCCACAGGCGGCATGGGCATGGGCATCGACCGCGCCGTCATGCTCTTCACCGGCGCAGACACCATCCGCGACGTCATCCTGTTCCCGACGATGAAGCCGTTGGACCTTCCCAAGAAGGACGCTGCCAAGGCAGAAGCCGCTCCAGCTGCTCCGGCGAAAGAAGAAGTCATCGACTTCTCCAAGGTCGAGATCGAGCCGCTGTTCAAGGACTTCGTGGACTTCGAGACGTTCTCCAAGTCCGACTTCCGCGCCGTCAAGGTCAAGTCCTGCGAAGCGGTCAAAAAGTCCAAGAAGCTCCTGAAATTCGTGCTGGACGACGGTACCGGCACCGACAGAGTCATCCTTTCCGGGATCCACGAATACTACGAACCGGAAGAACTCGTCGGCAAGACCTGCGTCGCCATCACGAATCTGCCGCCCAGACCCATGATGGGTATCGATTCCTGCGGTATGCTCATTTCGGCTGTCCACCACGAGGAAGGCGTGGAAAAGCTCCATCTTCTGATGTTGGATGCGCACATCCCCGCAGGCGCGAAAATGTATTGATATAACAAATCCCCGGCAGACTGGACCGTCCAGCCTGCCGGGGCGTTTTTGCTTTTATCCGTTTGTAAAATGGTACGAATGACCGGAGTCATATGCCATTTTGTTACTCTCGGAAATGAAGTCCATGAAGCGCTTTGCCGCCGACGTCGGCGTCACGCCCTGCAGCGTACACATCGTGACCGCGCGCGGCGGAATGGTAAAGTCGGTCCGCAGCGGCAAAATGACGCCCCTGCCGAGCCCCGACTGGGAAAACTCCTCCGTCACGCAGGCAACGCCCAGTCCGATTCGGGCAAGGGAAATCAGCAGGTTGTGGGACCCCAGCTCGATTTCCGGCTGAATTGTCACGCCGTGCTGCTGGAAATACTGCTCGAGATACAGCCGCGAGCTTGCCTTGCGCTCCAGCAGAATCAGCGGGAACGCCGCAATCTCCTCCATCGAGTACGCATGCAAAAAATCGCACGGGTAATCCGGCGCGGCGACAAAGATCGTGTGCGTGTCCACACAGTGGCGCACATCGTAGACTGCCGGGTCCTGATCGTCGCTGGCAAAGGCGATGTCCACCTGTCCGGCATGCAGATAATCGAGCACCATGTGGCTCGTGCCGTTCAAAATCCGGATACGGATGTCCGGATAGTCGCGGTGGAATGCCTCAAGCCGGGACAGAAGATACGTCTTCGTCACCGTGTCGCTGGCCCCAATGATCAACTCTCCCGTCAAAAGCTGCCGCGACTGCGCCAGCTTCTCCTCCCCGCTCTGAATCAGCCCCAGCGCGTGGGAAATATACTCCTGCAGGAGCTTTCCCTCGCTGGTTAAATACACGCCCTTCGTGCTGCGCGAAAAGAGCCGCACCTGCAGCTCGTTCTCCAGCTGCTTCACCGACTGGCTGACCGCAGACTGCGAAATAAACAGGTTCTGCGCGGCGGCAGAGATATTTCCCATGCGCGCCACCTCATGAAAAACGCGGTAGAGCTCCAGCTTGACTGCCATCGTGATTTCCTCCGTCATTAGAAATTCTAATACTCAAAATTACGTATATCTATTTTACTTATCTCTATTTTTTGATTATAATGATAATATCTGCGAATGTCCAGAACATTTTTCAGGAGGTTTCTCATGCTCATCCGATCTGCGGAACAGGATATCGAACGGGTTATTTATACCGAAAAGGCAATTGCCGCGCGCGTCGAGGAAATCGGCGCGGAGCTGACCCGGCGTCTGGGGGACAAGCGCCCGGTGCTGGTGTGCGTCTTAAAGGGCGCGTCGTTTTTCTACATTGATCTGTGCCGCTGCATGAACTGCGCCATCGACATGGACTTCATTTCCGTCTCGAGCTACGGTGCAGGCGCGCAGTCCACGGGCGTCGTGCGGCTGATCAAGGACCTGGATAACAACATCACCGGCCGCGACGTCGTGATCGTCGAAGACATCATCGACTCGGGTCTTACCATGCACTATCTCAAGGAACTGCTTTCGGCGAGAAAGCCCGCGTCCATCACGACTGTCTCCTTCCTCGACAAGGCGACCTGCCACGACAAGAGCCTCAAGACCGACATCTGCGGCTTTGAGATTCCGGACGAGTTCGTCGTCGGCTACGGGCTGGACTATGCCAACTATTACCGCAATCTTCCCTACATCGGCATTCTTCGTCCCGAGTGCTATAAATAACGCCGCGCAGTGGAGCCCTTTCCGGCTCCACTTTTTTCCGTGATACGTCATTTCGCCGCATAGCTATTTCGTTTTTGCCGAATTTTTGTCTTGTTTTTTCCCGTTTCGCCTCTTGACGAAAGCGGTCAGAAATGATAGCATCAGTGTACAAACAAGTTCGCACTGTCCGCCCCCGGCGGTCTTTGCATTTCATAAGGTTTGTTGCCAATATAGGTCCGGATACATGGCCCGGATGTTTCTACCGCAGCGCCGGAGCTGCGACTATTGGACGATTGCCGCAGGTGGGCGCAGCTTTCCCGCGGCTTTGTGAATTGGCAG
>ENA-ORSC01002034-ORSC01002034.1-human-gut-metagenome-genome-assembly--contig:-NODE-2034-length-12799-cov-3.569601_pt1 | contig 12799 bp, 10 predicted proteins | sample MGYA00242178_ERZ509140 | MGnify/ENA primary metagenome ERZ509140 (study PRJEB26280, sample SAMEA2338681) | human gut metagenome | biome: human gut; feature: human-associated habitat; material: faeces... | reverse complement strand
CGACCGCAAGCCTGCCGGCGGCGCGCGAGAGCACCTCCGCCAGCTTTTCGTTCGACACGGGCTTTATGAGATAGTGCAGCGCGTCAACATCGTACCCCTCGCCCGCAAGCTCAAAGTGAGAGGTGACGAATATTATCTCGGCACGGCAGCCGTCGGCACGCAGACGGCGCGCAAGCGCGATGCCGTCCATGCCGCGCATTTCAACGTCAAGCAGGAGAATATCATATTCACCGCGGTCCTCGCGCGCGGAAAGCAGAGCCTCGGCGCCCGAAAAAGTATCGATCGCGCAGTCGATGCCCGCGGCGCGGCTCCAATCGCTCACGACGCTGCCGAGCCTTTCCGCCTCGGCATGCTCGTCGTCGCATATCGCAATGCGGTAGCGCCGATAATTCATGTCTCCTCGCCTCCCTGCAAACAGTCTATTCTTCACGATAAGTATACCACATTCCCGTGCTTTTTTCAAGCACACACGGCACGGTGCAGTGAAACGATACCGCAAAGGTATGATATCCGATACATTATAAGCATTGGACATGCCGCGCCGCCCGTGATATAATATTTATAGAGTGGTTGAAAGCCCACGGAATGAGCGCAGCGGATATACTCGGGTGCATCGAATACATAACGAAGTAAAATAAAAAAGGCTGTCAGCGTTGCAGCGCATAACAGCCGAAGAACCACGAAGGAGGGGCGAAGAGCCTGCCTGATTCGCTCCTCCATTATACCACGGCAGGCACGAAAAGTCAATACCTTATGGAGGATCAAAAAATGAAATCTATCAGCATCAACAACGGACACAGCACCACCACACCCGCAAAGGCTATCAAAGCCGTAGGAAATGAAGAAGACCGCAGCCCGCATATCGTGCGCGGGGAGCGCGGAATAATATCAATAAGGAAAAGAGAAAACAAAAATGAAAACTCTTGTGGCATATTTTTCGGCAAGCGGAACGACAAAAAAGACCGCCGAGCGGCTTGCGGCGGCAGTAGGCGCAGACCTGTTCGAGATCAGACCGACAGTCCCCTACACCTCAGCCGATCTTGACTGGACAAACAAAAAGAGCCGTTCGACGATCGAGATGAGCGATCCCTCATCGCGCCCCGCCATTGCGGACAGGTGCGCGGGCATGGAGAACTACGACACGGTATACATCGGCTTCCCCATCTGGTGGTACGTCGCGCCGACGATCATAGACACGTTCGTGGAAAGCTACGATCTCACTGGCAAAACGGTCGTTCCGTTTGCCACCTCGGACGGCAGCGGCATGGGCAGGACGGTCGAGGTGCTGAAAAAGCTCGCCCCCGGTGCGGACTGGAAGCGCGGCGGCGTGCTCAACCGTATGTCGGATGCCGAGCTTGCCGAATGGGCAAAAAACGCAAAGTAAGGCACGCGATCATCGAAATATCACACGAAAGGGACCGAAAATGAAATATATTACTCTCAACAACGGTGTCAGGCTGCCCTCGCTCGGCTTCGGCACATGGTGCATCGACAACGCAAAGGCAGCCGAGGCGGTAAGGACGGCGACAGAGCTCGGGTACCGGCACATCGACACGGCGCAGGCATACGGCAACGAGCGCGGCGTGGGCGAGGGCGTGCGCACCTGCGGCGTACCGCGCGCCGAGCTTTTTGTGGTGAGCAAGGTCGCAGCCGAAAACAAAAGCTATGAGACTGCCGCACGCTCCATTGACGAAACGCTCGAAAAAATGGGGCTCGACTACCTCGACATGATGATAATCCACAGCCCGCAGCCGTGGGCGGAGTGGCGCGGCGAAAACCGGTATTTTGCCGAGAACCGCGAGGTATGGCGCGCGCTTGAGGACGCCTGCGGCGCGGGCAAGCTGAGGGCGATAGGCGTTTCGAATTTTCTTGAGGACGACCTTGACAGCCTGCTGCCGCACTGCAAAATAAAACCCGCCGTCGATCAGGTGCTTGCGCATATCGGCAACACACCGAAAAAGCTCATCGCATACTGCGCAGACCGCGGCATTGCGGTCGAGGCATATTCGCCAATAGCGCACGGCGAGGCAATGAAGAGCGGAGCCATTGCAGATGTCGCGGCAAAATACGGCGTAACGCCCGCGCAGCTCTGCATAAAGTATATACTCGAGCTCGGGCTCGCCGCGCTGCCCAAGGCATCGTCGTATGAGCATATAAAGGAAAACTCCGAGCTTGATTTTGACATCTCTGCCGAGGATATGACCGCTCTCGGCAATATCGACTTCAAAAACTACGGCGAATACAGCTATTTCCCGGTATTCAGCGGAAAATAAGCGGGAAGCGCAGCAATCCCGGAACAGCATAAAAACGGACAAATACCCGACGGCATTTTTGCCGTACGGTATTTGCCCGTTTTTTCTGTTGCATCGAAGTATTTTATGTGATATAATTGTATTGCCACACAATCGAATAAAAATCCGATCAGGGAAAATACTTTTTGTGAAAAAAGTGCTTTCTCTCTTTTCTCGTACCCTGACGGATTGAGATTGTGTGGCAACAATGAGAGATACACTTTTTCGGTGCGTCCCTCATTGGGGCGCACTTTTTTGCTGCACCGGACATATTACGTTTTTATCCAAGCGCGCTCTTTGTAATTTGAATAAATAAAATAAATAAAAAAGTCTAAAAATTTCGATTCGATGACGAGAATGACAAACCCTGTCACTCACAGATAGTATAATAATGCTACAGAACCGTCAAACAGCATCGAGAGGACGTTTATGGGACATAGATCAAAATATGACCGGATACTGTCGTTGTATACCAAGATCATGTCCGGAGACGTGATCAGAAAAAGCGACGAGGCAGCGGATCTCGGCGTCAACGAAAGAACGATACAGCGCGACATTGATGACATTCGCGCCTTTTTTGACAACAACTCAACAAGCATAGGCTTCGGAAAGCAGATCGTATACGACCGCTCGCGCCGCGGATATCTGCTGCACGACGAAAATTGCAAATATCTCACGAACAGTGAGATACTTGCCGTGTGCAAAATACTTCTTGAGAGCAGAGCGCTTGTCAAAGACGAAATGATGCCCATCATTGACAAGCTGATAAATTCCTGCACTCCGGAGCAGAGCCGCCGCAAGGTCGCCGCCATGATAGGCAACGAGAAATATCATTATTGCGAACCGCATCACGGAGTAAAATTCGTTAATATACTCTGGGATATCGGCGCGGCGATACAGGAGCAGCGGGTCATTGAGATAGATTACCGCCGGCTCAGGGAAAGCAAAACCGTTCACCGCCGGGTAGTGCCCGCGGCAATCATGTTCTCGGAATACTATTTTTATCTGGCAGCATTTCCTTACAACATAAAACGGAAATGCTGTTTTGAAGACCCGGGCGACATAAACCCGACCATCTATCGCATAGATCGTATAAAAAGCATGAAGACGACAGATACGGTCGTCAGAAAACCGTACTCCGATCTCTTGGACGACGGCGAGTTTCGCAAACGGGTACAGTTCATGTACGGCGGCAAGCTTCAGACGATACGGTTCAGATATTCCGGTATGTCGGTAGAATCCGTTCTCGACCGACTGCCTACGGCAAAAATACTCAGCGAGGAAAACGGAGTTTACACCATAGAAGCCGAGACCTTCGGTAAAGGTATCGAAATGTGGCTGCGCAGCCATGGCGACACGGTAGAGATCATCCAACCGTACAACGAGTCAAAATAATTATGCGTGATGTAAAAGCCCCGGATTCGGATCGGACTGCCGATGACCCGCAGGATCCGGATCCGACCGCATCCGATATTCCGTATCCTTTCTTGTCCGCGGCAGGTACTCTCCGACGCCCCGACACCCGGTAAATCCAAGACCTGTGACTGCCGCTGAATGCGGCAGCCACATTTTAATTTTCGCCGACAGATCTCTCTTTTAGTGCTTTTTCGACTTATTATTCTGAAAAACAACTATCATTTTTGTCGAAATTGTTGCAATCGCAGCCAGGCTGTGATATAATAAGTATAACAATATAATCCATCAAGAGCAGATTAATATGCAATATGCAGGGGCGATCACATTTGAGGAGGATATCATGAGCAAAACGGGATTTTATGCACATAAAACCGACGACGGACGGCTCCAGACCATTGCGGAGCACGCCGCGGGAACGGCGGAACGCGCCGGCAGAGCTGCGGGGGCCTTCGGCTTCGGCGATGCTGCGCGCGCAGCGGGAATGTTTCACGATGTCGGCAAATATGCGCCCGCATTTCAGGCCCGGCTCTGCGGCAGCCGCGAAGCATATGAACACTCGTCTGCCGGAATGTCTCTGTTCTTTGAAAGATCGAGAAAATGCCGCAGTTATGCCGACATGCTGCTTGCATATGCGATAGCGGGGCATCATGCAGGGCTGCCGGACAAGGGATCCGGCAGCGACACGGAGGACAGCGACACGTTTACGGCAAAAATAAAACGCCGCGCGGCGCTGGGCTGCGACTTCGGCTCTTACAGTGCCGAGCTCGGAGAACTGCCTGCCGTGCGCGAGCTGCCTGCGGCTTTTCTGCCGAAGCAATATGACTGGTACAGCTATCAGTTTCTCGGCAGAATGCTGTTTTCATCGCTTGTGGACGCGGACTTTCTCGACACGGAGGCTTTTATGTCCGGCGGCACCGCGGCGCGCGACGGCGGAGAGCCGTTTGACACTCTGCGTGATCGGTTTGAACGCTATATGGATCGCTTTTCGGGCAAAAGCGGCAAACTCAACGAAAACCGCGCAAAAATACTTGCCGACTGCCGGTGTGCCGCCGCGTCCGAAAAGGGAATATTCAGGCTGACCGTTCCCACCGGCGGCGGGAAAACACTGTCGTCAATGGCGTTTGCGCTCGACCATTTGCGCGCACACGGCATGAAGCGGATCATATATGTTATCCCCTATGTCAGCATCATACGTCAGACGGTCGGCATTTTTGAGAATATATTCGGAGAGCGCAACGTTCTCGGACATTACGGCACTGCCGATTTCGGGGGCGGTCGTGAGACCGGCGAGCGCTCGCCCGCCGAGCTTGCCGCAGAGAACTGGGACAAGCCCATTATCGTGACCACCAACGTGCAGTTTTTTGAATCTCTGCACGCCGCAAAGCCCTCGCACTGCCGCAAACTGCACAGTGTTGCGGACAGCGTTATTATTTTCGACGAAGCGCAGATGCTGCCGGTCGGGCTGCTGCGCCCGTGCCTGCGGGCGATCTCCGAGCTTGTAAAGAATTACGGCTGCACGGCAGTCCTGTGCACAGCCACACAGCCCGCGCTCGAACGGCTGCTCGCGGATAACGGGATCACAGCGCGTGAGATCTGCCCCGACACAGCCCGTATGTACCCCGACTTTGCCCGCGTGCGTTACGAAATGCTCGGAAAATGCAGCGACGACGCAGTGTGTGAAAGGCTGCGCGCGGCGGGTTCGGCACTTTGCGTTCTGAATTCGCGTGCGGGAGTGCGAAGCTATTACAATGAGCTCGCGGGCGACGGTGTGTTTCATCTTTCCACCTATATGACGCCGGCACACCTCGGGCGGACCATCGAAACGGTAAGGGAGCGTCTCGGACGCGGCGAAAAGTGTCTTGTCGTGTCAACCTCGCTTATCGAAGCGGGCGTGGACGTAGACTTTCCCACCGTTTTTCGTGAAATGGCGGGGCTTGATTCGATAATTCAGGCAGGCGGGCGCTGCAACCGCGAGGGACGGCGCGCGACAGACGAAAGCAATGTATACGTTTTTTCAAGAGAAGCTCCCTCCGAACGTTTTTCGGCGGTCTCCGCCATGACTGCGCGTGTGTACGAGCTTTACGGCGATATTTCCACGCCCGAAGCCATTCACGCTTACTTTGAGCGACTGTATGCGGTCAGCCCGTCGGAGGTGAACGACAAGCTGGACGAAAAGCGCATCCTCGCGCTGATAGATCAGCGTGAAAGCGATATGCGCGGGCTCAACTACCGCGAGATCGCGGAGCGCTTCCGCTACATATCGAAAGATCAGAAACAGATACTTATCCCCAACGGCGAGAATGCGGAGGCATGTGCCGCCGTGCGAAGCGGAAGGCTGACTCGCGGACTGCTGCGCCGTATAGGGCGAGATTCGGTCTCGGTCTACGAAAACGAATATAAAAAACTCCGCGAGGCGGGAGTGCTCTCGCAGGAATGCGACGGAGCTGCCGTTCTTGAGGACCCATCGTGGTATGACCCCGACTGCGGACTGACATTCCGCGATACCGGAGACGCGCTATTCGGGTAAAATAAAAAAGGTGCAGCGGAAGATGATCTCATCCGCTGCACCGGGCAGCAATAATTGAATAACAAATATTTCAACCCACTTGTTGGCGTTAGACATCAAAAAGAACGTTAGCGCCGCAAGACGTTTATATTATAATTGCTTTACGTTGTTTTTTCAAGAGAAAAGTGATTTTTTTCAAAAAAGGTATTGACAACGCGCAATCGTCGAGTTATAATAGAATAACAAATGAATTAAATGGAGGTGATCCGATGCCGGAACCCATAAGACTCAGAGTATTCGGCGATTATGCCCTCTTCAGCCGTCCGGAACTGAAGGTCGAGCGCTACAGTTACGACGTTATGACGCCGTCTGCGGCGCGCGGGATACTTGACGCCATCTATTACCATCCGGGGCTTCGGTGGTGCGTGAAGCGCATTATAGTCGAAAGACCGATACGTTTCACCAACATCCGACGCAATGAAGTATCAAAAAAGATACTTGCCTCAGATCTGTTTGCCGCCGCAAACGGATCCGAAAAGCCCGTTTTCATCGACCGCCGCGACGCAATAGCTCAGCGTGCGGCAACGGTGCTGCGGGATGTCTCATACGTCATTGAAGCCAACTTTGACGTGATCACCGAAAAAATGGGTGCGGAGGACAGCGCGGACAAATTCTACGCCATCTTCTGCAACCGCGCGCGCCGCGGTAGGTGTTATACGCAACCTTTTCTTGGGTGTAAAGAATTTCCTGCTGCTTTTGAGCTGCTGACACCCGATTCCCGCCCGCCGGAGCCTATCGGAGAATCGCGTGATCTCGGCATCATGCTTTATGACATGGACTACGATGGCGAAGAGATCATGCCTATGTTTTTCCGTGCGGAGCTGAAGGACGGCGTGATGGACGTTGCGGGAAAGGAGATATTGCGATGATACTTCCCTCTCTTGTCTCCTATTATGAAGCTCTTGAAGCCAAAGGCGAGCTGAAACGCCCGGGTTGGAGCATTGTGCGCGTGAGTTACGCGGTGCTTTTGCGTCCTGACGGCAGCATTGCAGACATCGTCAGCCTGAAAAAGGACGAAGTGCGCGGCAAAAAGACCGTCTCGGTACCGCAGAATCTGTTTGCACCTGCGCCTGTTGTACGCACGGCAGGCATTCGCGCAAACTTTTTGTGCGACACGGCGGCATATCTTCTCGGAGCCTCTCTCACCGATGCCAAGGCACAGCAGAAATTCGAAGCCGCCCGTGAGCTGCATCTGCGCATCCTGAAAAATGCCGGCTCGGCTGCCGCCGAAACGCTGCGGCGGTTCTTTGAAAACCATCAGCCCACAAACATCGCCGCTATCGGGATACCCGATAATATTGCCGCAGAACTTGACAATGGTGCGGTCGTGACCTTTGCGGACGAAGACGGATGCTATATGATGGACGATCCGGAGATCGCCGCCGCATGGGATGCGGCATACGGCAACGGCAGCGACGACGCCGTAACCGGCAGGTGCCTTGTTACCGGCAGGGAGGACATGATCGCCATTCTGCACGATAAGATCAAGGGCGTAGAAGGCGCGCAGTCAAGCGGCGCAAGTCTTGTCGGCTTCAACGCTCCCGCATTTGAATCCTACGGTAAGGACGGCGGGCAGGGACTGAACGCTCCGGTCGGCAGATATGCCATGTATGCCTACACATCGGCGCTGAACTATCTGCTTTCGGGACGTCATCGCGCCCGCGTGGGTGATGCCACCGTCGTATGGTGGACGCTTGACGCGGACGATGTGTGCGAAGACTTCTTCGGTGATTTTTTGTACGGCAGTGACGACGATGAAACGCTGAACTCGGCAATGAAACGCATTCTGCGCGGAGAACCGCTCGATTTTTCGGAAACGACACTGTGCAAACCGTTCTGCATCCTCGGTATTTCTCCCAACGCAGCAAGACTTTCGGTCCGCTTCTTTTACCGCGACACCTTCGGCAGATTCATCGACAACATCGCAGCGCATTACAGACGGCTCGAAATAGACAAATCGGAAAAGCAGCGCAGATATCTGACACCGTACCGGCTCCTGCTCGAGACCGTTTCGCCGAACGTGAAAAACCGCGCCAAGGCGGTCTCTCCGCTGCTCGGCGGAGCGCTGCTCGGTGCGATACTCAACGATTGGCGTTATCCCGAAGCGCTGTATGAGTCGGTGCTCATACGCATCCGCGCCGAGCACGAGGTGCCGTCCGGCAAAGCCGCAATCATCAAGGCATATCTCATCAAAAACACAAACTGTGGATCATATAAGGAGGTTCTTTCAATGGCACTGAACGAAGAAAGCACAAACCGTGCGTATGTACTGGGGCGGCTGTTTGCCGCACTGGAAAATGCGCAGTATAACGCAAACAAATCCTCAAACATCAGGGAGCGGTATATGACGTCCGCCTCGGCAACGCCCGCACTGGTGTTCCCCAGCATGCTCCAGACCGCCAACCATCACCTTGCCAAATCCGGCAGCGTAGCCGACGCAAAGCTGATAGCGACCCTTATGGACAAGCTCGAGGGCGGCGTTCCCTTCCCCGCGCGTCTTAACAACACCGAGCAAGGGCTCTTCCTTCTCGGCTACTACCATCAGACCCAGAAAAAATTCAGAGATATCGAAGAAGCCAAAAACAATAAATCAACAAACAAGGATAACACGGAGGTATGACCATGAGCGAGATCATTAAAAACAGATACGAATTCACGATCCTTTTCGACGTTGAAAACGGCAACCCCAACGGAGATCCCGATGCCGCCAACATGCCGCGCATCGATCCCGAAACCGGCCTCGGGCTCGTTACCGACGTGTGCCTGAAGCGCAAGATCCGCAATTATGTCGAGGATACCATGGAAGACGCGCCCGGCTACGGCATTTACATCAAGGACGGCGTGCCGCTCAACACATCCGACAAACGCGCATACACGGCAGTGCTCGGCGAGGGCAAAAAGCTTGAGAAAAAAGACCCCGAAATAGACCTGAAGCTTCGCGACTTCATGTGCGCCAATTTCTACGACGTGCGCACCTTCGGAGCCGTGATGACCACCTTTGTAAAGGATAAACTCAACTGCGGACAGGTGCGCGGTCCCGTTCAGATCGGATTTGCACGCAGCGTCGATCCTATCGTAAGACAGGAGGTCACCATAACCCGCGTCGCCATCACAACGGAAGCCGACTATGAGAAAAAAGACACCGAAATGGGACGCAAGCACATCGTCCCCTACGCTCTTTACCGTGCCGACGGTTTTATTTCGGCAAATCTCGCGCGCCGCGTCACGCACTTCACCGAGGATGACCTCGAGCTCCTGTGGAATGCCATCGTCAATATGTTTGAAAACGACCACTCGGCGGCAAGAGGCAAAATGGCTGTGCGCAAGCTCATCATATTCAAGCATGATTCCGAGCTCGGCAACGCTCCTTCGCACCGCACGCTCGATCTTGTATCGGTAAAGCGCCGCGACGGCATTGAGACCGCGCGCAGCTATAATGACTATGAGGTCACCGTGAACGAGGCTGCCTGCCCCGAGGGCGTTCACATTTCATGCAGGGAGTAAATGACGGCGATCTCCTGATATCGGGATTGCAGCATTTCTCTTTCTGCCGCAGGCAGTGGGCGCTGATACATATCGAAATGCAGTGGGATGACAACTACCTGACGGTTGACGGCAGCCTGCGCCATGAAAAGGCTGACGATCCCGAATTCACCGAAAAGCGCGGCGGGCTTATCGTCAGCCGCGCGATGCCGGTGCGTTCGGACCGTTACGGCATTGTAGGTAAGTGCGACGTTGTTGAATTCCGCGCCAACCCGAGCGGCGTTCCGATCGTGGGGCGTGAGGGGCTTTGGCTGCCGACACCCGTTGAATATAAACGCGGAAGATCGAAGGTCATCGACGCCGACAGGCTCCAGCTTTGTGCCGAGGCGATCTGCCTTGAGGAAATGCTTTGCTGTCCGCCTATACCGACCGCCTATCTCTACTATATGGAGACAAAACGCCGCGAGGCGGTCGCGCTCGACGACGGGCTGCGCGGCGCGGTGAGCCGTATGCTCACCGAAATGCGCGCGCTTTACGACCGCGGGTATACACCAAAGGTCAGACCGACGGCAAAATGCCGTGCCTGCTCGCTTGCCGATATATGCCTGCCGCGTCTGCAAAAGTGCCGGTCGGCATCGGCATACGTGCGGGACATCTGGGAAGGCGGTAACGACGAAGAATGAAAAAGCTGCTGAACACGCTGTATGTCACAACGCCGGACGCATATCTGGCGCTTGACGGCGAAAACGTCGTCGTCCGGCTTAAAGACGACGAGATCGGGCGCGTTCCTCTGCATAACCTTGAAAACATCGTAACGTTCGGCTGGCAGGGGGCAAGCCCCGCGCTCATGCGTCATGCCTGCGAGCTCGGCAAGGGGATCGCTTTCTTTTCGGCAGGCGGACGCTTTCTCTGCCGTGCCGAGGGCGAGGAGCGCGGCAATGTGCTCCTGCGCCGCGAGCAATACCGCATTGCCGACGATGAGAGGCGATCACTGCACGTTGCCGTCAATATGATAGGCGCCAAAACGGCAAATGCCCGCACGGTGCTGAACCGTTTTCTGCGGGATCACCCGCTCTCCGCCGACGGCGAGCCGATACGCGCCGCAGCCGACTATCTGCGGGATTCGCTGCCCGAGATACATGCCGCCGCGGATACCGACACCCTGCGCGGGCTTGAGGGCGTAAACGCAAGCCGATATTTTTCGGTATTTGACACTATGATACTGCAAAACAAGGCGGATTTCCGCTTTGTGAACCGTGAGCGGCGCCCGCCGTGCGATCCGGTAAACGCAATGCTCTCCTTCTGCTACTCGATCTTTGCCAATGAATGCGCCTCGGCGCTGCAATCGGTAGGGCTTGATCCGTTCGTGGGCTTTATGCACACCGACAGACCGGGGCGCAAGTCTCTCGCACTCGATATCATGGAGGAATTCAGAAGCGTCATGTGCGACCGCTTCGTGCTGTCGCTCATCAACCTGCGTCAGATAAAGATCTCGGACTTTACCATAAAGGAAAACGGCGCCGTGCTGCTTGGCGACGATGCACGAAAAGCATTCCTCCGGGCGTGGCAGGAGCGCAAAAAGGACATGGTCGTTCATCCGTTTCTCGGCGAAAAATGCCCTTGGGGCATCCTGCCGTTCATTCAGGCGCAGCTTCTTTCGCGTTATATACGCGGCGATCTGGACGAGTATCCGCCGTATCTGTGGAGGTAACAGCATGCTTGTCGTGATAACGTACGATGTAAGCACCGAGACTGCCGCCGGGCAGAAACGGCTGAGACGCGTTGCCCGCGAGTGCCAAAACTACGGACAACGTGTCCAAAATTCCGTGTTTGAATGCCACCTTGACTCGGCAGAGCTGCGCACCGTTGAGGCTGTGCTCGAAAAAATAATAGACAAGGAAAAGGACAGCCTGCGTTTTTATGTAATCGGTTCGTCATATGAGGGAAAGGTTAAGCACATCGGTGCACGCCCCTCCGTAGATGTGACCGACACGCTGATTTTTTGATCTGCCATGGCGCGAACCCGAAGTAAACATAAAAAGCCCGGTAGGTTCGCGCAAAAATACCGGCAGTTTAAATGACTTTTTTCGGTTCAAAACGATGCTTTTCGTCCCGAAGACAAGCCTCGTTTGGTAACCGTGTTGCAATATTGCCGTTCGGATCGTGAATATCTGTGCAATATTGCTGTCGCTCCCCTCGCGGGGAGCGTGGATTGAAATGAAAAGCAGTGAGAATGCATCATCGGCAACTGTGGCGTTCCGCTGCGGGGGGAGGTAGACGCCGGGCAAAATTATCACCGCGGTACTACGGTAGTTACACGTGACAGTCACCCTCCCTCACGCGCGGTATAAGTTCTTTTTCGGCCAATTCCCCTCTCCGCCGATCCTTTGAAATGAAATAAAAAACCGAGACTGTGATACGAAACCATCATAGTCTCTCAGCATCGGCAGTTCTTGTCCGACAATACCGAGAAATAACGACGCGCCCCGCATAATTTTAAAATACAAAAGGTTATGCTTGACTGTGACAGTTTGAAAAAGCATCAAAAGAAGAAATGTTAATAGCCAGCAAAAAATCTTTTATGTGTGACTATGAAGACATGGAAAAGATTATGGCAAAATGCATCAAGAAAAAGTAAAGATGAATACAAAAACTTTGCAGGCAGTAGCTTCTACTGTTATGGGATTGAAATGATTTGTGCAATAAAAGGATCGGCTAATCTACAACCACACGATTGTATGTTAGCCGATAAAATTTTTGAAGAAAATATTCTAATTCGATTATGTTTTTTGATGACCTTTATGTAATGTTATGGACATTTTGCTTTTTAACAATTCTAAAATAAGATTGTTAGAAATATAGAAAATCATGTTGTACTTCATGCTCTTTTGGAATTTTATTTCGTAATATATAAGCTATACTTCTTAAAATAGGTAATTTATTATTTCAAAATTTCCAAAAGATTTTTTATGGGGTGGTGCAAGTGATCCAAGTGCTTTAAGAATCGCCTTGAATCGATTGTATAATCGTTATCATAAACCAT
>ENA-ORSC01002032-ORSC01002032.1-human-gut-metagenome-genome-assembly--contig:-NODE-2032-length-12803-cov-2.455052_pt1 | contig 12803 bp, 10 predicted proteins | sample MGYA00242178_ERZ509140 | MGnify/ENA primary metagenome ERZ509140 (study PRJEB26280, sample SAMEA2338681) | human gut metagenome | biome: human gut; feature: human-associated habitat; material: faeces... | reverse complement strand
CCTGGCGATCACGGTTCTACTTATGGCGGAAATCCACTTGTGTGTGCTGCTGCTAATGCAGTTATGGATCAGTTTGAAGAATTGAACCTGACTGCGCATGTAAAAGAAGTGGGTGCATATTTGTATGAGCAATTAGAGCAGTTAACAGCTGAATTTGACTGTATTAAGGATCATCGTGGCATTGGACTTATGCAGGGAATTGAGCTTACAATTCCTGTAGGTGATGTGATCAAAAAGGCTCAAAAAGAGGGCTTAATTATTATTTCTGCGTCAGGAAACGTAATTCGTTTTGTTCCGCCGCTTGTCATTGAAAAAAAGCATGTTGATGAGATGATTGCAAAATTAAAAAAATGTCTCCAGTAAATGCATGATTTTTCCTTTCGCGGATACACTCTTATTAAGCAGCAAAATCAATTGGAAAGTGTATTCGATGGAAAGTGAGGTATTATGTGGGGTATCATTCTTGCTCTTATTTCAGGGGCACTGATGAGTATTCAGGGGGTATTCAATACCCAGGTCACAAAGTCTTCCGGAATTTGGACCGCAAGTGCATTTGTACAGTTCACGGCGTTGCTGGTATGCCTGGGAGCATGGCTGTGTACGGAGCGGACTTCCTTTCTGAAAATAGCGCAGGTGGAGCCGAAATATATGTTGCTTGGAGGTGCCATCGGTGCTTTTATTACCTATACGGTGATTCGGAGCATGGATGCCCTGGGACCGGCCAAAGCGGTGATGCTCATTGTGATCGCCCAGCTTGCTGTGGCATATATCATCGAGTTGTTCGGATGGTTCGGTGTGGAGAAGCAACCATGGGAGTGGCGCAAGGCTGTTGGCATGGCAGTGGCAATCGTAGGTATCATAATTTTCAAGTGGAAATAAGCTGACAAACGGCTTGTAAATTCCGGATAATTCCAGTACAATGAAAGTTGACAGCATAGAGAGGCAATCCCCTGAGAGTGAACGACAGGAAGGGGACTATGATGGTTTTTAATTTTTTTTCGAAAATAAAATATAGGTGTTTGATCGGTTTGCTGGGATGCATCGTGTTATTTATGACAGGCTGTGGGACAGCAGATGAAGCGATTGTGCTGATTCCACCCGGGGAATCCGTTGCGGAATTCCCGGAGCTGGAAGCTGCGGAACAGGCTGCAGAGACCAGAGTGGCCGTGCCGCAGACGGTGTATGTCTATGTCTGTGGTGCGGTGCGGACACCGGGAGTCGTTGAGGTGCCTGAGGGCAGCCGAGCCGCGGAGGCATTGGAACTGGCCGGGGGCATGACGACGGAGGCGGATCCTTTTTATGTCAATCTGGCGGAAATCGTGACAGATGGACAGAAATTGTATTTTCCCACAGCATCGGAGGCGGAAGAACTGGAAGCTGCGGGGAAGGCGGCAGAAGAGGGACTCGTGAACATCAACACGGCATCCGCAGAGGAATTGTGTACGCTTCCGGGAATCGGAGCATCCAGGGCAGCGGATATTGTGCGCTACCGGGAGAAAAACGGTGCTTTTCAGACGAAGGAGGACATTATGAAGGTGTCCGGGATCAAACAGAATGCTTATGATAAGTTATGTGATAGGATTACGGTGCAATGAGAATATCACACACAGGGAATAGAAAGGTAAAATAAAGAGGTTAAGGAAGATGGCAGGCAAGAGAGTGCTGGTAGTGGATGATGAGAAACTGATCGTGAAGGGAATCCGTTTCAGTCTGGAACAGGACAATATGGAAGTGGACTGTGCTTATGACGGAGAGGAAGCACTGGAGATGGCACATAACAAGGAATACGACATCATATTGCTGGATGTCATGCTTCCCAAACTGACAGGATTTGAAGTCTGTCAGCAGATTCGGGAATTCTCCAATGTACCGGTGATCATGTTGACCGCCAAGGGCGATGATATGGATAAGATTCTGGGACTTGATTATGGTGCCGATGACTATATCACAAAGCCGTTTAATATTCTTGAGGTGAAAGCGCGTATCAAAGCGATCATGCGTCGTACCGCAGGACCGAGAGAAAAGAAAGAAGTTTCTTCGATTGTGGAGAAAGGGGATCTGCGTCTGGACTGTGACAGCAGACGGCTGTTTATTTCAGGCAGGGAAGTAAACCTTACCGCAAAAGAATTTGATTTGCTGGAACTTCTTGTGAAAAATGAAAATAAAGTATACAGCAGGGAAAATCTGCTCGGACTGGTCTGGGGAAAAGATTATCCGGGAGACGTGCGTACAGTGGATGTGCATGTACGTCGTCTGCGTGAAAAGATCGAAACCAACCCAAGTGAACCGAAATACGTGCACACAAAATGGGGTGTGGGATATTATTATTACCAGAAATAGACGAGAAGGCAGAAAGGTTTTTCCATGCAGAAGAGTAAACAGTTTCTTCAGTTCTTAAAAAGTTTAAAATTTCGGCTGATTCTTTTGATCGTTGTGATTGCGGTCGTACCGAGTCTGATTCTTTCGGCAGCAGTTTTAAAATATTACGAAAAGCGTGCCGTTTCTATCCGGGAAAGTGAAATCTTAAGCCAGGCAAAAATTCTGGCAAATCAGATAGCGACAAGTGAATATATGAAGCTGGGGGCGGATGTATCGTCCAGCAATATTCAGACACAGATTGATATGCTCACGACCATCTATGATGGTCGTGTCATTGTTGTGGATGACAACTGCAAAGTTTATTATGACACGTATAATCTCGATGACCATAAGCTGATCATTGCAGAGGAGGTCATGCGCAGTTTCAAGGGCGAGGATATTGTGCATTATGATTCGGAGAACCATTACATTGAGATGACGATCCCGATCAGCGATCCTGATGATAAAAGTGAAACGGTGATCGGAGTTATGCTGATCAGTGTTTCTACGGACAATATTGTGATCAACCAGTCCTATATGCGACAGGTGGCGGTGATCGTTATGGTCATGGTCGGAATTGCAATTGTGTTTTTTGCAATCCTTCTGCTTTTGTATTTCCTGAAGCCGTTGCAGAAGATCGAAGAGGGAATCGCTGCAATCAAAAACGGATACGGAGGTCAATGATTACACGGAGACGGCGGGAATCTGTGAGAAGATCAATCAGATGCTTGGCCGGATCAAAGTCATGGATGATTCCCGGCAGGAGTTTGTATCGAATGTGTCACATGAATTAAAGACACCGCTGACATCCATGAAGGTGCTGGCGGATTCGATCAATAGCATGCCGGATGCGCCGAAGGAACTGTATCAGGAATTTATGGAAGATATCACCAACGAGATTGAGCGTGAGACAAAGATCATCAACGATCTGCTTTCTCTGGTGAAGATGGATAAGTCTGCAGCAGGGCTGAATGTATCTTCCGTCAATATCAATGAACTTTTAGAGCAGATTTTAAAACGTCTGCAGCCGATTGCGGATAAGCAGAAAGTGGAACTTGTCCTTGAGAGTTTCCGCCCGGTTACCGCAGAAGTGGATGAGGTAAAAATCACGCTTGCGATCACAAATCTTGTGGAGAATGCAATCAAATATAACCGGAATGACGGAGAGGGCTGGGTACACGTATCGCTGAATGCGGATCACCAGTATTTCTACCTGAAAGTAGAAGATTCCGGAATCGGTATTCCGGAGGAGTCTCTGGATCATATTTACGAACGATTTTACCGGGTGGATAAATCCCATTCCCGTGAGATCGGAGGAACCGGACTAGGACTTGCGATTACAAGAAATTCCATACTGATGCATCGCGGCGCAATTAAAGTACATTCTGTGATGGGCGAGGGAACAACCTTTGATGTTCGTATTCCGCTCAACTATATTGCATAGGAGGAAAAAGATGAGAAAAAAAATAATTTCAATCATACTCCTTGTGGCAATGGTACTCACAATGGCTGCCGGATGTGGAAAAAAAGAAGATAAAAAAGACTATTTTGTATTTTATGTAAACAATGAGCTGACAAAGGTTGTTGCGAAAAAGATTACCCTGCAGCATACTTCATCCGGCAAAGCACAGGTGAAGGAACTGCTCAAAGATCTGCAGACACAGCCGGAGGATGCAACGCTTCGAAGAACCATTCCACGCAAAGTAAAAATCCAGAATATAGATCTGATCTCTTATCAGATTACGGTGGATTTCAGCAAGGAATATTACGATATGAAACCGACGGAAGAGATTCTGACCAGGGCTGCAATTGCAAAGACACTGTTGCAGCTGAGCCAGTATGTGACCTTTACTGTGGATGGAAAACCACTTGTGGATGCCTCGGGAGCAAATGTAGGTGCCATGAATCTGGACAGTTTTGTGGAAAATCCGGGAGAACAGATCAATTCCAGCCAGAAAGCAACACTGAAACTTTATTTTTCAAATAAGGCGGGTACCAGACTGGTTCCGGAAACCAGAGAGGTACATTACAGTTCCAACATTTCACTGGAAAAACTGGTGATGGAACAGCTGATTGAGGGACCAAGAAAAAGCGGACTCTTGGCAACGATTCCTTCGGAGACGAAACTGATTACGATCACAGTGGTGGATGGGGTCTGCTATGTCAATCTGGATGAAATGTTTTTGAATCAGAATCAGGAAATCTCAGAACCTGTTGTTTTATACTCTATCGTGGATTCCCTGACGGAACTGACGGGAATCGATAAAGTACAGATTTCCATCAACGGAGACACCAGTGGCAAATGCCGTTACACGTATAAACTATCAAAGATGTACAAGGCAGATGACCGTCTGGTCACAAAAGAAAGCGATGAGAAAGTAGAATCTACGGAATAGGAAAAGAAAGCGTGAGGAAAAGACCATTTCTTTTGCTTGCCACAGAGTTTCTGCTGGGGATTGTGTGTGTCAGAGAGCAGCTGCCGGCATGGGGTGTGCTGGCAGTTCTGTTACTGGTATATACCACTCCATGGAAGGAACGGGGGATGCGGAAAGTTCTGTTTGCGGCAGGACTTCCCGGTATGTTTCTTTTGGGGATGCTGCAGATGCAGCGACAGATCGATTTCAGGCAGCAGTACCTGCAGAAACTCACAGATGGCCAGGAGGTTCGCCTGGCGGGAAAGATTGATCGGATAGAACCGAAAACCAGATGCGTTTATTACTATTTAAAAGATTGCACGGTGGAAGCAGAATCGCAGACACTGCCATGCAATGATGAAATCGCATATGTTTCTTCTGCCAGCCATTCGGCTGGACAAATCCTGAATATTGAGGGTACAATTTCATTATTTACAGAAGCATCCAATGAAGGGATGTTTGATGCCCGGCAGTTTTACCGGAGTCAGAAAATTGATTTCGGCATATGGGTCACAAAGATCAGCCGGGTCTATGGAAAACCGGATCGTTACCGGTGCGCACTACAGAATATGAAAAAGCGTGCAAATGACGTGATCCGGCATTCTATCCGGGACGATGGCGTGCTTTCTGCGATGCTGTTAGGGGAAAAGGGGGCTCTGGATGCAGAGATAAAATCTTTGTATCAGAGAGCGGGGATCGCCCATGTGCTTGCTATTTCCGGACTTCATATTTCCCTTCTGGGGATGGGACTGTACCGCCTGCTGCGGAAACGACTGCATACCCGGTATGTGACAGCAGCGCTGGCAACGACCGTTTTTTTGATTTCCTATGCGGTTTTAAGCGGAAACGGGGTATCTACACAGCGGGCGGTGGGCATGTGTCTGATTTATTTGTTTGCGGATGTGACAGGATATGCCTATGACATGTTAAATGCGCTTGGAATTGTTGTGCTCGTACTTTTGTGGGAAAATCCGTTTCTGCTATCGTATTCCGGATTTGTGTTTTCCGTGATGGCGGTGATTGCCATCGGAGTGGGAGCCAATGTACTGCTGGAATGGGAACATTCATGGAAACGCAGACAGCAGGCCGGAGAGGAAACCATCAAAAAAACATTTTTCTCAAGACAAAAAGAAGGAATTCTGGTAAGTTTTGCAATCCAGTTGTTTACCATCCCGCTGGTCGCATATTCTTATTATGAAATTCCCGTGTACGCGATGCTGATAAACCTGTTTGTACTTGCGGTGGTCAACGGATTACTGGGGCTTACTGTGCTTGGGGTGATTGTGGGGATGGCGTTTTTGCCTGCGGGGCGTGTTCTGTTTGCGCCCTGTGGCTGGATGCTCGACAGTTACCGGTTTCTGTGTGAGGTTTCCTTAAAGATTCCGGGTGCGCAGAGGATCACAGGGAAACCTGCGCATATGCGGATCTTTTGGTATTACCTGGGGCTTGGAGTGTTTCTTCTGGCGATCTATGCCTGTGCACGCAGAAATGAAAAGCATAAAGACTGCAGGGAAACGGCAGATCTGTGTGTAAGCCGAAGAAAGAAACGTCTGCAGGGCATAGTTTTTTCCTGTTTTATTGCGTTTCTTCTGCTTTTTCTTCTTTTTCCACAGAAGAAATCGTTTGAGATTGATTTCCTTGATGTGGGACAGGGAGACGGTATTTATCTGTGCACGGGCGGCGGGACTTCCATGTTTATCGATGGTGGGAGCACCGATGTGAAACAGGTGGGAAAGTACCGGATTCTGCCGTTTTTAAAGGCAAAAGGAGTGTCAGAGATTTCTTACTGGTTTGTCAGTCATACGGATACCGATCATGTGTCCGGTCTTAAGGAGGTTCTTGTGTCCGGATACCGTGTGGAGTATCTGGTGTTTGCAAAAGCAGTGGAAAAAGAAGCAAAGACAAAAGAGCTGGCAGAACTGGCCCGCAGCCATGGAACGAAAGTGCTTTATATGCAGGCGGGGGATACGGTAAGAAACAAACGTGCAGCCATGCGCTGTCTGTATCCCAAAGCTTCGGATAAAGCGGAGGATGTCAATGATCTGTGTCTGGTACTGCAATTTGAAGAGGGGGATATCCGCGCCCTGTTTGGTGGAGATATCTCTACAGATGTGGAAGAGCAGCTGAGCCGCCGCGAAAAATGGGATAAGGTTTTGGTTTTTAAGGCGGATCATCATGGATCGCGCTATGCGAACGCAGAAGCGTTATTGAAGTGTATCCGGCCGGAAATTACGGTTGCTTCAGCCGGAAAGGATAATCGTTACGGACATCCGAGCCCGGATGCCGTACAAAGGATCAAAGAGAGCGGCAGCAGATTTTTTTGCACCATCGAAGGCGGAAGGATACGGGTGCGCGTCATCGAAAATAAGCTGGTGTGTGAAACTTATGTGAAATAGAAAAAATTATTTTCCGGCACTGTACTGTACCAGAAACAGTTCAACAGCCATCTGGTCATTCATATGTCCGGTCTTTACTGAAGTTTCGTATTCCACACCATCGCGGATTGCCTGTTTGAGCTGATCCATGGAAAAGGCACGGCTCTGCGACTGGTATTTGCGGACCGCCCACTCCGGGCAGCCGGCTTTTGAAGCAATTTCTTTGTTGCCAAATCCCTGATTGGTCATGGATTTGACAATCATCAGACGCTGAAACTGGCTGGAAAGCAGAAAAAGAATACGCATTGGGGCTTCTTTGAGGGCAAGAAGATCATAATAAAGATCCAGTGCCTTTTTCTGCTGGTGCAGTGCCACTGCGTCAATCATGTCAAAGATTTTATTCTCAGTCTGTTCGGTGGTGATGGCGTTTACATCGGAGATATCGATGTAGTCCTTTTCCAGCGTGTAGCAGAGAAGTTTTTCCAGCTCTTTGTCGATATTTTCCATGTCATCACCGGTTTTACGGATAAAGAGCGCATAGGCATCTCTTGTAATATTTTTTCCGTTTCTGCGGATTCTTCCCTCGATCCAGCGGGAGAGAGTCGTCTCATTCTGACGCGGAAATTCCACGATGCTTCCGTTTTTTTTCACCTGCTTGTACATCTTTGTTTTCTTGTCTATTTCTTTTTCCGCAAAGACAAAATAAGTGGTTTCCGGAATGAAAGACATGTAATCGGCAAGTTCTTCGGCACTTTTTTTAAACAGACCGCTGTCTTCGATTAGAATGAGTCTGCGGTCGGCAAAAAAAGGCAGTGTCTCTGCCAGATCGATGATCTCTTTCTGGTTGATGTCGCTGCCGGAGAAAGCAGAAAAGTTCATGGTATCATCATCCGCTGCCAGTGCATGCTTTAATTTGTCCCGGTACTGGCGGATCAGATACTGTTCTTCTCCGTATAACAGATAAATCTGTTTGAATTGTCCTGTTTTGATGTCGTTATCAATCGTTTTCATGTCTACATTATATACATATTGGCAGACTTTTACAACTTTTTTTCAATTACATCTTGACAGAAGGGACAGCTTGACATATTATATTCTAGTATGTTTGCGATGAAGCGTCCGTGTCTGTTTCACCGCAGGAAACAAATTACAGTTTGATATGGAGGTGTACAGATTGGCTAACATTAAATCTGCTAAGAAGAGAATTTTAGTTACAGAGACAAAGACTGCAAGAAATAAAGCAATCCGTTCTGAAGTTAAGACTTCAATCAAGAAGGTAGAGGCTGCTGTTGCTGCAAAGGATAAGGCTGCTGCAGAGGCTGCATATAAGGATGCTTCTTCAGTTATCGAGAGTGCCTGCTCTAAGGGTGTATATCACAAGAACAACGCAGCTCGTAAAGTTTCCCGTTTAGCAAAATTAGTAAACGGAATCGCTTAAGATCTGAATATTATAAAAGGAGAAGGACTGCCAGTACCGTCATGCTGGCAGTCTTTTTTGTTTACAAATACGTGGGAGAATGATACAATAAACAGAGGAACTGATACAGCGGAGGAAAAAATGTCTGGATTATTGTTGGAGCTGCGCAGACAGATTGCGCACAATCGTCGGAAAGCTGCATATGAAGAACGGATGCGTGCATCTGCTCAGGAAAAACCGCAGGAGGTTTTTTCGCAGAAGACAAAAGAGACAAAGCCGGACACGGAAATACAGCCCGAAGTACAGGAAAGGAAAGTTAATGTTGTGAGCAGGGAAGATTTCTTACTTAGCCAGATTGATGAATTCAGAGAACGCGCCAAGCAGTTACAGTCATTGCTTGATTCCAGAGAGACGGAGGCACAGGAACTGCAGACGTTAGTGGATGAACGTCAGGAGAAAGCAGATGCTCTGGGGCAGATTCTCGAGGAGCGTCAGAAAAAAGCAGATGGATTCACTGCGGAAGTGGAAAAGCAGATTGATCGTCTGATCGGCAAAGTGTCTGCCAAGATGGAAGAAATCGAAGTTTCCATGAAGGAAGATGTGGCAGACGGCAAACGCTTAAATGAAGAAAAAGCAAAGGAACTGAAAGATTCTCTTGCGCAGATCGAAGAACAGCTGACCACGGCAAAAACAGAAATCTCCGAGAAAGTACATACAGAAAATGTAAAATGCTACCGAAATATTTCGGATCTGTTCCGCAGCATGGATGAACGCCTGGACAAGCTTACCGTTATGGAAAGCAGAATGCATCCGGTCCGTATTTTTTCCCTGACGGGAATGATACTTGGAATCGTGAATCTGGTGGTGTTACTTTTGGTCCTGCTGGTTAGTGTGGGCGTGATTGCGTTTTAGAATAAGGATATGCAATTCTCAAAAGAATGAGGATTGCATTTTTTGTCTCAAAAAAGAGATAGAACAATTCGAAAAGAGAAATGTGAATAGGAGAATCTGATATGGCAAAAAAGAAAGTTTGGGTTGTAGGACATAAGCATCCGGATACAGACTCCATATGTGCAGCGATTTCTTATGCAAACCTGAAAAATGAAATAGAAAAAAAGAATCCCAAAGCATCTACGGGAATGACCTATATTGCAAAGAGAGCCGGATCTGTAAATGCGGAGACGGCGTATGTTCTGGAAAGGTTTCATGCAGAGGCCCCGGCAATGATTTCGGATGTCGGAACACAGATCAAGGATATTCAGATACGCCGTACAGAGGGAGTAAACAGTCATATCTCTATGAAAAAGGCATGGGAGATGATGAAGATCCTCGGGGTTGTTACGCTTCCGGTGGTGCGGGAAAATAAGCTGGAAGGACTGATTGTAACAGGAGATATTGCAAAATCCTACATGGATGTATATGATAATACCATCCTTTCTACCGCACGTACCCAGTACAAGAATATTGTAGAGACGCTGGACGGACAGCTGCTGACAGGAAATGAACATGCGTATTTTGTTCACGGCAAGGTGGTAATCGGAATCGGTACACCGGAAGGAGTGACTTCTGCCATAGACAAGGATGACCTGGTTATGATCGGGGACGGGGAAGAGTCGCAGATGCTTTCCATTGCATCAAACTGCAGCTGCATGATTGTCACTAACGGATATGAAATCAGTCAGGAAGTGATCGAGGCGGCAAAGGAACGCGAAGTCGTTCTGATCAGTACACCGTACGATACGTTTACCGCGGCTCGTCTGATCAACCAGAGTATGCCGATCAAGCATTTTATGACAAAAAAAGGAATTATTCATTTTTGGACATACAGATGTATTATTGTTACTGCTTTATGTTACCTTTGTATCGTTCCATATGTCATTTCACATGAAAATAAAGAACCCTTAAAAATTATAATTATGAGCAATGGTCAAGAAGAAAAGAAAATTATGAAACCTGAAAATGTAATACAGGTAACGCCTGTTAAAGTTAGAGAAGGTTTTGCAAGAAAGAAGGAAGATTCTGTAATTCTCGAAAGAAAAAGAGAAATAACACCGGCAACGGAACGTCAAAGAAGTATTCCTGAAAAAAAAGGTAAAAAATAAGACTTGGTTGAAAAAAACTTGGTATCAGAAATGGATATCAAGTTTTTTTCTTATAAATAATGCAACGTAGACAAAATTGTGGTAATCAATATTAGATTTAATCATTCATTATACACAATCGTTGGTACAATAAAGTATATAGTTGCGACAATTTAAGGAGTATTCTCAAGGCATGGATTCCTTATTTCCTTCCCGTCTTGATGAAAATATTTCTTCGGATGCTCCGGTCAGGCTTGCCAACCAACTCGTTGATGAGTTTGACATCAGTCTGTTGTTATCCACTTATAAAGGTGGTTGTTGTCCTGCTTATTATTCTCGCATGCTTTTGAAAGTGCTGTTCTTCGCCTACCTTCCTCTATTATCAGTTATCCGAAAATCCTTACAGCATTATATCAAGGATATCTATTATAGTCTAAAATATCTGACTCGTAACACTTTTCTATATACTATTCTACCATAATTATTTTTAAATAATAATATTGCCATAATTTCACGAGTTGAACCTACTCCTCCTCCCTTTACCATATTAAACCAAGTAAGAAAGCCACCTCTCGACCAGCAATCTTCAAGAAATATTGTTCCACTTGTGACAAGATTAAAATCAATATACAAATAGTTTCCACCACTTGATTCTACCCTCCGTATCTTAAATTCGTCATTATTAACTAACACTTCTTGATCTTCATACTGCGGATTAGGAAAGAAATCAAGGCTAGCAGTAAATGGGTTAGTATATTGACTTACTTCAAAATTTGGAGTATGTGGTTCAAACTCGAAAGGGGCTGTGGCATCCATATTCAGAAAAACTGGATTTGACCTAATACCCTCAGCATTAAATACTCTCATATAGACTGTCACTTTATTAGTTTTTTGTGTAGGCATAACTCCCCACCAAGGATCAATAGTTTGTGACCAATCCGAAGTCGAGCTTTCACTATCCCTTTTAAGTTTCCATTCATACTGAATATTTTTCAAAAAAGTTTCTGCTTTTGAGTCTATACATCTGGCAGACACCATATAAGCGCTAACTTCCATACGCCATTCAAGGACGAATGGGGGAAACCCAACCATTATCTTCTTATGGAACTTCGTTGTAACATTATTAATAACACAACTGGCGGTAATAGTGATAACACCGTACTTCTTCATCGACAGCGTACCGGTATTGTCTACAGTAGCTACAGACTCATCAGATGTATTCCATGTAATATTGTAATTCATCGTATTATTACGTATGGTGTAACGGCTACCGTCAGTGGCAACTTCTGGACCGTCCACAGTAACCTTCATCTGCTCCAGCATCCAGTCAAGCATAGTAGGCTCGAAAGAAGTATGGTAGGTAGACCCGTCGGTTATATAGAATGCGTCGAACGGGGTATGTTTGGGGCTAGCAGGTGGAAAATTCATCAAATACTTCTTCTCATAATCACTTTGAGTCAGTTCAACCTTACCCTCACCGATATCCAGAGAGCTGACTGTAGGGATAAACATCAGTTTATTCTCAAAATTAGTTGTAAGATTATACCGGGTAAAGAGCTGGACCCATCTTTCGGCCTGGTCACTGCTTATGGCAGCACCATTGGCATTGGACAGTTCATAATAGGAACCGGGCATCTTGTCATAGTTAATCATTGATAAAGGGTAATCCCGCTGATAAGAAAAAACAGTCCGGCGAATCTTGATCATCCAAAGGAACTTCTTCACATAACGAAGATACATGTTGCATACTGAACGACCGTCGTAACCTATTGGGTTTGCCTCAAAATGTAGAAGTAATGTTGAGCTGCCGGGAAGAAAACCAAGCAGGAACACTTGCCAGTCCTGAAAAGCGATACCAAGAACCGAAGCAAAGAAGTTGGGTGCCACAAACTCCATCAAGATATCCGAAAGGATTTTGGTCGAAGCCCTGCCATCGACATATATATAAGGTTTGCGGCAATCAATAACCGGTGTCTGGCCGTTACTTATACTGACGACACGCATCTTGTATCCGTTATCACCCTCTGGATAGCCCATCTTGGTGAGTTCACGCTGCCAAACAGTATGATAGGAGTTGTCTACGTTCCCATTGTCATCAACATAGTTGATAAGCATCTGACGGGCAGCGTTGCTATAAAGCACAGGAGATATCTTGGAC
>ENA-ORSC01002029-ORSC01002029.1-human-gut-metagenome-genome-assembly--contig:-NODE-2029-length-12809-cov-5.244237_pt1 | contig 12809 bp, 8 predicted proteins | sample MGYA00242178_ERZ509140 | MGnify/ENA primary metagenome ERZ509140 (study PRJEB26280, sample SAMEA2338681) | human gut metagenome | biome: human gut; feature: human-associated habitat; material: faeces... | reverse complement strand
CAAGGGGAGCGAGCAGCTTTGCTGCCGAGGGGTTGAATTAAAGCGCACACCACACATATTTACTATCAGCTATTACCTCTCCGCTGCGACATCAGTCGCTCGTAGGGAACAGGCTCGCCTGTTCCGCGTGTGATGGTTTTGCCGATAGTTCCCGGTCGGGCTGACGAAATAAACGTATCGGTATCGGTGCTTATGCGCCTCTGAAAAAACGGATAAATCCGTTCCCTACGGGGTGCGGAGCAAAACTCAGCAGCGCATTATTGGGCTGCGAGGCAGCCACGGTTTCCTCCAATGTCCCGAACCGGGCTGCCAGAGATAACCGTATCCGTGACTGCGTCAAATCGAAATTAAAAAATTGAAATAATTAATGCGCTATTCACATATTGTTCACAATTTAACGGGCAAGTTGTGTATAATATGTAAACAGGAGAATGCAATATATCAGGCGGTTTGGCCAAATTTTTTAAATATCATTTGGTCAGGCTGCTTTTTTTAGGCAAATTTACTAAGAATAAAGTTAAAAATTTTTCATAAAACTCTGTCATTTCTTCTTTACTATTTTGACATTGTGTGTTACACTGACAAAAGTCAAACAAAATTGGGAGATTTGTATTGGCTTTTAACTTTTTATTTAAGTCATTAAGTAATATTTTATACATAATTAGGGAGGAATAAAATGAAACGAGTATTACTTATGGTCTTCAGCATCATCCTTATCCTCGCGTGCATATTCGGCCTGTTCGCCTGCGTCGCCGGCGTTCGTGACGTGCTGAATATCAACGACTATAAGAATGCTGACGCTGCCTACGCAAGAGAGAATCTTGAAACGGCGCGGGCAGGCATTGCCCAACTCAAAGAGAACGAAGAGACCTACCTGACCGGTGTCGGAACCTACACCGACGGTCTCAGCCAGTACTCAAAGGGTCTGAACGACTATGCCGCAGGCCAGGCTACCCTCGCAGCAGGCGAGAAAACTCTTGCAGAGGGCTATGCAGCCTATGAAGCAGGCAAGAAGAAGCTCGCAGAGGGCCAGGCACAGATCGACGCCAACACCCAGGCTTATAACGAAGGCAAGGAAAAGCTCGCGAAGATCGAGCCGCTGCTGCCTTATCTCAACCAGTACGTCCAGTTCCGCGACGGCACCATCGCAAAGCTGCCCGGCTTTGACAGCGCGCAGGCGTGGTTTGTTTCCGTTGTCCGTCCCATCGCGTCCAAGATGGGTCTGAACATTCCCGCAGATGTAACAGACTTTCCGGCATACGTCAACCAGATGGTAGCCGACGGCAAGGCTCAGCTCAAGCAGTATGAAGACGGTCTTGCAGAGCTCGAAGCCGGCAAGAAGCAGCTTGCAGAGGCCGAGAAGCAGCTCGCGGCAGGCGAGGCAAAGCTCGCGGCAGGCCGCCAGGACCTCGCAGCAGGCGCAAACAAGCTTGCTGTGGCGAAGGGTCAGCTTGCCGACGGCAAGGCTCAGCTTTCCGTTTTCGAGCAGGGTGAGCTCACCCTGGCAGACGGCGCAAGAGCACTTTTTGAAGGCATGCAGCCCTGCTTCAGCTTCTACGGCGGCGAGCAGACCGTAAAGTCCCTGCCCGAATACCTGGCCATCGAGTTCGGCCTTGAGATCCCCGACAACCTCATTGTCAAGGAAGACGGCCGCGCACATGTAAACGAAGAAGCTTACGAGGAGTTCGGCGAGTACGTCATCTCCAACATGTATAAAGTTGACGAGAACGGCGCAGTCGTTGAGAAGAACGGCTACCCGATGCTCGACCTTGGCAAGTGCGAGATTCTCTGCGACAAGGCAGAGCAGTACCTGCAGGATCAGGAAGCCGACATCAAGAGCGAGGTTTATGTCCGTATCGGCATGTACGTTGCTCTGGCAGTTGCAGCCGTCCTCGGCATCATCGCCGGAATCTTCGGCATCGTTGCGGCAGTCAACGGCAGCAAGCGCACCGGCAAGACCCTGAGCCTGATCGCAGCCATCATGGCAGTTGCAGTCCTCGTCACCGGCCTTGTCACCAAGTTCCACGATTATGTTTACACCATCCGTGTTGACTCGGCAGGCAACTATGTCAGCGAGACCGCGGCAAAGCTCGACTTTGTTCCCGTTCAGGAATACACCGGCTCGCTCCATCTGACCGCTATCTGCGTCCTGGCAGGAGCCGCGATCCTCGGCGTGATCTTCGCGTTCATCGCAAGCAAGGCAGCCAAGGATAAGGAAGCAGCTCTCGCAGCCGCAGCTGCAGAGGATAACGACGAAGACGTCGGCTACACTCCGGAAGCATACGCCGCAGCTTACGCAGCAGCAGAGGCGGCCATAGCCGCAGCCTCCGCTCAGGCAGCAGACGAAACCGTCATCGAGGCAGAGCAGCCTGCTCCCGAAGCATCCGACGAGGAAACCGTTAAGGAGTAATTTTTAGAGGCGTTTTTTAGAGGCGCATTGGGGCAGCTACGGATACATTTATTGCGGCGTCCCGGTTCGGAACATTGGTGAAAACCGTAGCGTTTCGCGTTTTTTTAGTGACGAATTGGCGCAGCTACGGATACGCATATTGCGTGAACCCGGCTCGAGGGTGCTGACTAGACCGTAGCGTTTCGCGTAACGCAGGTGCTGTAATAAATTCCGCGCCGCCCGATTCAAAACCTCAGCAAAAACAATAACTGCATCGTACTACAACAGTACGATGCAGTTTTTTTAGTAGCGATTTGACGCACCTACGGATACACATATTGCGTGAACCCGGTATCGAGTGTGCCGGTAAAACCATGGCTGCCTCGCCATACATAAGAGCGTTGCCGAGTTTTGCGCTGCACCCTGTAGGGAACAGGCTTGTCTGTTTTTTAGAGGCGAATTACTGCACCTACCGATACATTTGTTGCTGTTGCCCGATCGGTGGGTGCTGACGAAACCATAAAAATCGGGCGAGCATTGCTCGCCCGATTTTAATAATGTAGCGGTTAGCACCGCAGATTTAATAACACCTCATCTGCCGCAAGCGGCACCTTCCCCTCAAGCTCCGCAAGGGGAAGGCGAAAGGTGGTGCGCCGCAAAACTCAGCACCGCACTTATGTATGGCAGCAGCTTTACGGTTTTGTCGGTACCCTCGACACCGGGATACCGGAAATCACCGTATCCGTAGTAGCCTTAATTCGCCACTAAAAGCTCGGCGATCTGGACGGCGTTGGTTGCGGCACCCTTGCGAACCTGGTCGCCGCAGCACCAGATGTTCAGGCCGCGCTCATCGGTGAGATCCTCGCGGATGCGTCCGACGAAAACGAGATCCTGGTTCTGCGTGTCCAGCGGCATGGGGTATTGCAGTGCGTTGAGATCGTCAACGAGCTTCACGCCGGGAGCGGCAGCGATGACTTCGCGCGCACGCTCGACGGAGATCTTTTCTTTGGTTTTCAGGCAGACGGAAACGCTGTGGCTGCGCACGACAGGCACGCGCACGCAAGTGCAGCTGACCTTCAGCTCGGGAAGATGCATGATGCGTCTGCCCTCGTTCTGAAGCTTCATCTCCTCGGAGGTGTAGCCGGCAAACTGTTCGCCGCCGATCTGCGGAATGACGTTGTAGGCGATCTGGTAAGCGAAGACCTTCGGCTCGTAGCTTTCGCCCTTGGCGAGAGCCTCGACCTCGCCGAAAAGCTCCTTCGGGCCGGCAGCGCCTGCGCCGGAAACGGCCTGATAGGACGAAACGACCATGCTCTCGATGGGGGAGACTGCGTTGAGCGCGTTGACCGCGGTGCAGGAGATGACGGTGGTGCAGTTGGGGTTTGCGATGACGCCCTTGTGCTTTTTCACGTCCTCGGGGTTTATCTCGGGAACGACGAGGGGAACGTCGGGGCAGAGGCGGAACGCGCTGGAGTTGTCGATAAACACAGCTCCCGAGGCCTTGATGTCATCGACAAAGCGCTCGGCAATGTCGTTCTCGGCAGCGCCCAGGATGATATCCAGACCCTCAAAGTTTTCTCTGCATGCCTCGACGACGACGTGGCCGTTTATCTCCTTGCCTGCGGAGTTGCGGCTTGCAAGCAGCCTCAGCTCACCGACGGGGAAGCTGCGCTCGGCGAGAATTTTCATCATTTCCTGTCCGACGGCGCCGGTCGCGCCGAGAATACCTACGTTGTATTTTTTCATTTTGATTTTACTCCTTATTTTACAAAGCTATTATATAGTACGCGCACGCAGCTTTCAAAATCATCGTTATTTACGCCGACGATAATGTTCAGCTCGTCCGGACCCTGGGATATCATGCGGATGTTGATGCCGGCCTTGCCGAGCGCGGCGAAAATGCGGCCGGATGTGCCGGGCTTGAAGGCCATCTGGCGGCCGACGGCGGCAACGACGGAAATTCCGCCGGTTATCTGGATGTTGTCGGGGCTGAGCGCATCGCGGATCTCGCCGACGATGGAATAAATGCGATCTTTTGCCTTGTCGGCGGCGGCGACGAACGACACGCTGTCGATGCCGGAGGGGGTGTACTCAACGCACACGCCGTGCTTTTCAAAAACCTCGAGCATCTGCCGCAGCGAGCCCATCTGCGAGCTCATTCCGGTCTTGGAAACGGTGATGATGGAGAAATTTTTGCGCCCGGCTATGCCGGTGATGAAGCGGTCACTAATCTCCTCGTCGGCAAAGCGCTCCATGATAAGCGTGCCGGGGTGATCCGGCTCGTTCGTGTTTCGGATGTTCAGCGGAATATTCTTTTCGCGCACGGGGAACACCGCTCCCTCATGCAGCACCTGCGCGCCCATGTAGCTCAGCTCGCGCAGCTCGTTGTAGGTTATGCGCTCGATAGTGTCGGGATCGTCAACTATGCGCGGATCGGCCATGAGTATGCCGGAAACGTCCGTCCAGTTTTCGTAAACATCCGCATGAACCGCCTTTGCAACGATCGAACCGGTGATATCGGAGCCGCCTCTGGAGAACGTGCGAATGCTTCCGTCCGGATTTGCGCCATAAAAGCCCGGCACAACCGCGTTTTCCATGTTCTGAAGGCGTTCGCCCAGTACTTCGTTGGTCTTTACTGCATCGAATTCGCCATTTTCCTTAAAAAATACAACCTGTGCCGCATCGACAAATTCATATCCCAAATAAGCCGCCATTACGATACCGTTTAAATACTCTCCGCGAGATGCCGCATAATCCTTTCCGACATGAGCACGGAAGTTTTTTTCGATGACAGCAAACTCGTCTGCCAGAGACAACGTCAGGGACAGACCGTCAATGATCTCCTGATAGCGTTCCTCGATCTGGTGCAGGTTTTCAGAAAAATCTTCGTCCTGCTCCGCCAGCGCGTAACAGCCATACAGCATATCCGTTACCTTTGTGTCCTTGCGGAACCGTTTGCCCGGCGCGCTCGGTACAACGTATCTTCTGGATGCTTCTGCATGGACGATTTCCGCGACCTTTTCAAACTGCTGTGCGCTCGCAAGGGAACTGCCCCCGAATTTTACTACTTTTCTCATGGTCTCTGTATTCTCCTGTCTTTTTTCAATCCTTGATTCTGATCTTTTTCACAAATCCGAAGATCTGCTCCCGGCATTTCTCAAACTCTGCTTCCTGCATGGATTCTGTCACAAAAGCGAATTCCTCCGAAGCGCTGTCCAAAACGACCGGCACTACGGCTCCGAATACCTTTTCGACATCCGCCCGGGCTTTCTTTGACACCCGGACAAAGAAGCGTCCCTCCTGACTTTCAAAGTCGGCGACTTTTGCCTCGCCCTCTTCCCACAGGCATCCGACGGTTTTCTGTAGATGTCTCGCGCATTCCACCACATCGGCGACTACCGCGCTCGCAGTCGGCAGCTTTCCGGCACCGCGTCCGTAAAACATCGTATCGCCCAGCGTATTGCCGCATACCGCCACGGCGTTGAACACATCGTTGACACCGGCAAGGGCATTTTCTTTTTTCAGAAGGTACGGCGCGACGGATATCTGATAGCCATCCTCCGTCTCCCGGCTGACCGCCAGAAGCTTGATTGTCGCATCCAGCTTCTTTGCATAGGCAAAATCTGTCGGATCGATTCCGGTGATGCCCTCCGTATGGATTTTGTGGAAATCAACGGTCTTTCCCGCTACGAGGGAGGTCAGAATCGCAATTTTGCGGCACGCATCGTAGCCTTCCACGTCTGCTTCCGGGTGAAGCTCCGCATAGCCCTTTGCCTGGGCTTCTTTCAGCACATCATCATAATTCAGCCCTTCTCTGGACATCTTGGTCAGCATGTAGTTAGTGGTTCCGTTTAAGATACCGGAGATCTCTACGATCACATCTGCCGTCAGCGAAGAATTAAGAGGACGGATAATAGGAATACCGCCTCCTACACTTGCCTCAAACAGATAATTCACCTGATGATCCTTCGCAATCTGAATCAGTTCAGCGCCATGCTCAGCCACCAGTTCCTTGTTGGAAGTACACACACTTTTTCCTGCTTCCAGGCAGCGTCTGGTAAACTCATACGCCGGATGAAGTCCTCCCATAACCTCAGCCACGATCTTCACTTCATCATCATTAAGGATGTCTTCAAAATCATGTGTCAGTACATCCATGACCGGATCTCCCGGAAATTCTCTTAAGTCCAGCACATACTGTACTCTCAGTTCCTGTCCCACTTTTTTGTCAATACTGGTCTTGTTTGTTCTGAACACCTCATATACACCGGATCCAACGGTGCCATAACCCATAATTGCAACTTTTATCATTAGTATTTTACTCCCTGCCTAATATTTTGAGATATCTGACTCCCTGCTGCTGTTCAATCTTTTCGATCATGGCAGATACGTCCCCTGTGGTAGAAAGCACCTGAACGCTGAGGGTCAGCGTAGCGATTCCGTTGATCGGGATCGTCTGATGAATTGTAAGAATGTTTGCTCCAAATTCTGCAATGATGTTCAGAACCGTGGACAGAAGTCCCGGTTCATCCTCCACCTGAAGCATAAAAGTAACAGTCTTTCCTTTCGCCTCATCATGGAAAGGAAAGATGTCCTCTTTGTATTTATAAAATGAACTGCGGCTGATGCCAAGCTGATCTGCCGCTTCCTGGACAGTCATGCCAGGATTGCAATCCAGAAGACGCTTGGCCTCCACCACTTTCAGCAGAACCTCTGGTACTGCTTTTTTCTTTAGCACGAAATACTTGCTGTTTTCCGTCATTCCTGTTCCTCCGGTGACAGATTGATCCATTTCAGGTAAGCATTGATAAATGGATCGATCTTTCCATCCATCACAGCATCTACGTTGCTGACTTCGCAGCTGGTACGATGGTCTTTAACCAGTGTATACGGCTGCATCACATACGAACGAATCTGATTTCCCCAGGCAATATCACTGACTTCTCCGCGGATGCCGGATAATTTTTCTGCCTGCTTCTGCTGTTCCAGAAGGTAGAGTTTAGCCTTCAGCATCTGCATGGCTTTGTCCTTATTCTGATGCTGAGAACGTTCATTCTGGCATTGTACTACAATTCCCGTAGGAATATGTGTAATACGGATCGCAGATGAAGTCTTGTTGATGTGCTGACCACCGGCACCACTGCTTCGATAAGTATCAATGCGCAGATCTTTCTCATCAATATCCACATCCAGATCTCCTTCGATATCCGGCATAACATCCAGAGATACAAAGGATGTCTGACGCTTACCCTGGGCATTGAAAGGAGAGATACGCACCAGACGGTGTACACCCTTCTCAGATTTGAGGTAGCCATAGGCATTCAGGCCATTGACCTGGAAAGTCACTGACTTGATCCCGGCCTCATCACCATCCAGGTAGTCCAGTACTTCAATGGTAAAGCCCTTGCGCTCCGCCCAACGGGTATACATGCGATACAGCATACCGCACCAGTCACAGCTCTCGGTACCGCCGGCACCGGCATTGAGCTTTAAGATCGCATTGTTCTTATCATATTCTCCGGACAATAGGGTACCGATCCTAAGTTCGTCGAATTCCCTGATGAATTCATCCAGTTCTCCGCGGATTTCCGGGATCAGAGACTCATCGTTCTCCTCATATCCCATATCGATCAGAGTCAGGATATCATCGTACTGTGTAGAAAGCTTATCACACTCTCCCACCGTATCCTTCAGGTTCTTCAGTTCTTTCATTTTCTGGTTGGAACGCTCCGGGTCATCCCAGAATCCGGGAGCCTCCATCTCACGTTCCATTTCTTCGATCCGCTTTGCCTTGTTAGCAAGGTCAAAGTGAATCCCTCACTTCCGCTAAAGGTGTTTCGTAAGACAGAATTTCTGTCTTCATCTGATCTAATTCAACCACTTAACGTCACCTACTTTCTTATTTTATTATTTTCTATTATCGTAATTCTCACTTTTTACGGCAGGCACACCGTCTGCCCGCGCTGCAGCACCGTCTTCCGCTGTCGTCAGAAAACATCAGGCCTTCCGTCCACAGCAGTTCTTGTATTTTTTACCGCTTCCGCAGGGGCAGGGATCGTTCGGATACACCTTTGCATTTTCACGCTTTACAGGTCCCTTCGGTAAGGAATCATCCTTGTTCGTGCCGGTGATCTTCGCCTGCTGCTCACGTTCTACCTTCTGTTCGATCTTGATATGGAACAGAAGTCTCACAGTCTCTTCCCGGATGTTCTGGGTCATCTCATCGAACATCTCGTAACCACTCATCTTGTACTCTACCAGAGGATCTCTCTGTCCGTATGCCTGTAAGCCCACGCCCTGACGCAGCTGCTCCATGTCGTCGATATGATCCATCCACTTACGGTCGATGACCTTCAGCAGAACCACACGCTCCAGCTCACGGATGGCTTCGGGTTCGGGGAACTCGGCCTCTTTTGCTTCGTACAGCTTCACAGCTTCTTCCTTTAACTGCTGCTTTAAGCTGTTCTTCTTGGGCTTCTTCACACGCTCCGGTGTCAGAGGCTGTAACGGGATCGTAGGAATGAGCAGGGTATTTAACTCATTGAAATCCCAGTCGGAGATATCTGCGTCGTCATTGATACAAATATCTACACAGTTCTCGGTAATATCGGTGATCATCTTGTAGATCACATCGCGCATGCTCTCGCCGTTCAGTACCCGCAGACGCTCCTCGTAGATGATCTCTCTCTGTTCACTCATGACACGGTCATACTCTAACAGATTCTTACGGATACCGTAGTTGTTGCTCTCAATCTTTTTCTGTGCGGATTCGATGGCATTGGTCAATGCCTTGTGCTCGATCTCCTGTCCTTCGGGGATACCTAAGGTATTGAACATACTGATCAGGCGCTCGGAACCGAACAGTCTCATCAGATCGTCTTCCAGAGAGATGTAGAACTTAGACTCACCGGGATCTCCCTGACGTCCGGAACGACCACGCAACTGATTATCAATACGTCTGGACTCATGACGCTCGGTACCGATGATCTTCAGTCCGCCGGCGGCTCTCGCTTCATCATCCAGCTTGATATCCGTACCACGACCTGCCATGTTGGTAGCGATGGTTACCGCACCGTGTACACCGGCATCGGCTACGATCTCTGCTTCCAGTTCATGGAATTTTGCATTCAGAACCTTGTGCTGAATGCCGCGCTTAGTCAGCATTCTGCTCAGTTCCTCACTGGCTTCGATTGTGATCGTACCTACCAGTACAGGCTGTCCTGTGGCATGCGCTTCCTCTACCGCATTCACGATAGCGTTCAGCTTCTCTCTCTTCGTCTTGTATACAGCATCCTGCAGATCCTTACGGATAACGGGACGGTTCGTAGGGATCACAACAACATCCATGCCGTAGATCTCACGGAACTCGGTTTCCTCAGTGAGAGCTGTACCGGTCATACCACACTTTTTATCGAATAAATTAAAGAAGTTCTGGAAGGTAATGGATGCAAGCGTCTTACTTTCTCTCTTCACCTTTACATGCTCTTTTGCTTCGATTGCCTGATGCAGGCCGTCGGAATAACGGCGTCCCGGCATGATACGTCCGGTAAATTCATCGACGATCAGTACCTGGTCATCTTTTACCACGTAATCCTTATCACGGAACATCAGATTATGGGCACGCAATGCCAGAATGATATTGTGCTGGATCTCCAGGTTCTCGGGATCAGCGAAGTTATCAATGTGGAAGAATCTCTCAACCTTCTCCATACCTGCTGCGGTCAGGTTGATGATCTTATCCTTTTCGTTAACGACGAAGTCTCCGGTCTCTTCCTGTACCACACCCATAATGGCATCCATCTTGGTCAGTTCCTGTACATCATCACCGCGCTTCATCTGACGTGCCAGCAGATCACACATCTCGTACAGAGCTGTGGACTTGCCGCTCTGTCCGGAAATGATCAGAGGTGTTCTCGCTTCATCGATCAGTACGGAGTCCACCTCATCGATGATGGCATAATGCAGTCCACGCAGAACCAGCTGTTCCTTGTAAATAACCATGTTATCACGCAGATAATCAAATCCCAGCTCGTTGTTGGTAACATAAGTGATATCACACTTGTAAGCTTCCTGTCTCTCCTCGGAGGTCATGCTGTTGAGTACCACGCCGACCTTCAGTCCCAGGAACTCATGTACCTGCCCCATCCACTCCGCGTCACGCTTCGCCAGATAGTCATTGACGGTAACGACATGGACACCCTTGCCTTCCAAAGCATTCAGATAAGCAGGAAGTGTAGACACCAGTGTCTTACCTTCACCGGTACGCATCTCTGCGATACGTCCCTGATGCAGGATGATACCACCGATCAGCTGTACTCTGTAGTGTTCCATGTTCAGAACACGCTTTGCAGCCTCTCTTACGGTTGCATAAGCCTCCGGAAGCAGATCGTCCAGAGTCTCTCCCTCGGTCAGACGCTTCTTATACTCCTCGGTCTTGCCGCGCAGTTCCTCATCGGAAAGTGCCTGCATTGTAGGACGGAGTGCCTCGATCTTGTCTACCAGAGGTTCAATACGCTTCAGTTCTCTGGAACTGTGCGTGCCAAATATCTTCTCAATAACGCTCATTTTTTCCTCGTTTCCACACCCTTTTGGCAATAAAATATCCATGGGTCTTCGCATAATTCAAAGGTTATTGTAGCAGATTTTCCTCTATGTTTCAACCTTTCAATATGCCCATAGGCGTGAAAAGACTGTAAAAATTTTATGAACAGGATGTGGCCCCCTAAGAGCCTGCACAAATTGACAGTCCGGATAAAAATTATTATAATGAAATCAGTTAAATTTTCTTTTCATGATAAGGAGCAGAATACTTATGAAAAGGCTGTCTATCACCCAACTGGTTCCCGGCATGACCGTCGCCGAAGACGTCTATGATCTGGACCATGAGCTTCTGATACAAAAAGGGACCATCCTTACGGATAAACTGATCACCAAGCTGGATCTGTACGGTATCCTCACCATTTTTGTCGAGGATATCATACAACCCGTGCGGCCTGCTGAGGATTCTACTGACACTGAGCTCTCTTACTCCGAGCGCATTAAGAGTTCTCCGGAATTTCAACTGTTCAAGACAGATTTTGAAAATGATGTTGAACTGTTCCGGGAAAATATGAATCTCGTGATTCAAAAAAATACCTCTTTAGATGTGAATACCCTATTGAAGAACACCATGGCCATCGTAGCCAATCATTCCGGCAGCATCAGCATTCTGGACATGCTCCAGAACATGCGGGAATATGATGATTCCACTTACACTCACAGTCTGAATGTTGCCCTGATCTGCAACATACTGGCCGGATGGCTGAAGCTGTCTGACGAGGAAATTGAGCTGGCCACTGCCTGTGGTCTATTCCATGATATCGGCAAACTGCTGATACCTTATTCTATCATTTCAAAACCGGGAAAGCTGTCCGAGGAAGAATTTGCAACGATCAAAAAGCATCCCACCCTGGGTTACCAGCTTCTCCTGTCCCAGGATGTGGATGATCATGTGAAAAATGCCGCCCTCATGCATCACGAACGCAGCAACGGCAGCGGTTATCCTCTGAAATTAAAAGGCAATCAGATCGACCCTTATGCAAGAATCGTGGCTATTGCCGATGTCTACGATGCCATGACCGCTGCCCGCTGTTACAGAGGACCTTTGTGCCCATTCCGTGTCATCGAGATGTTCGAGGCAGAAGGCTTCCAGAAATACGATGTCTCCATCCTGCTTCCTTTTCTGGAAAATGTGGTCAATTCCTGTCTGCAGAACCGTTGTCTGTTAAGCGATGGGCGGAAAGGGACGATCATTTATATCAACAAAGACAAGCTCTCCCGGCCTGTCGTACAATGTGGCGGAGAGTATGTGAACCTGGCGGACCAGCCGGATTTAGAGATTGTGCGTCTGCTTTAAGTTATTCAGGTATCAGCCATACAGGACCTTAGGCTGCATTGGGTCGTAGATGTCGCATGCAGCCTTTCTTTCCATAAAAGCAGCATCTACAGAATGGAGTTATTTATGTCATACAAGACTTCCTTGCATTATTATGTCAATATGCCCGGAAATACCCTTCCGGGCACTTCTTTTTCTACTATTACTGAAGCACTGACCGCCCTGACGGATTCATCCTGCTTATCATGCGAAAAGCAGTTCCCGGCTCCCGTTTCTGATCTGCCTCCTGTGATCATACACATCGGGGAGGGTATTTATCGGGAAAAATTAATCATCACCAGACCAAATGTCACCTTCGAAGGGGCCGGTGCAGACAAGACTATTCTTGTCTACGGAGATGCCGCCTTTGATCTTATGCCTGAGGGAGATAAACGCGGAACCTTCCGCACCGCTTCCGTCCGGATCGACACCCATGATTTTACTGCAAAGCATCTGACTTTTCAGAATGATTCCGGCTTCGGACATACCGTAGGGCAGGCGCTGGCG
>ENA-ORSC01002018-ORSC01002018.1-human-gut-metagenome-genome-assembly--contig:-NODE-2018-length-12875-cov-4.729641_pt1 | contig 12875 bp, 10 predicted proteins | sample MGYA00242178_ERZ509140 | MGnify/ENA primary metagenome ERZ509140 (study PRJEB26280, sample SAMEA2338681) | human gut metagenome | biome: human gut; feature: human-associated habitat; material: faeces... | reverse complement strand
CATCGGCGGCGTTTCCACCAACGGCGGCGTCGGCAAGGTCTCCGGCGTTCTGGTCGGCGTTCTGGTCTTTGAAGTCCTGAAGATTTGCCTGCAGTTCCTCGGCGTCGACCCCGCTTACACCTACATTGCACAGGGCCTTGTCATCGTCATCGCCGTTGCCCTTGACCTGCGCAAGTACCTGGCCAAGAAGTAATATGGAAGAAGAAAAAACCACCTCTGAAACGCAAAAGTCCGATTCCCGCCCGGATCACAGCCAACTGAACGCCTTTGAGAATTTCTATGAGAAGTTCCGCAAAGTGCCGCTGAAATACATTGATGTCTTTATCGGCGTCTGTGTTGCCGCACTGGTCATCGTTGTGCTGGTCGGCATCCTCAAGAGTAAGGGGATACTGTAAAAAAAGAAGCACCGTTCACGGAGAAAAATCTCTGTGAACGGTGTTTTTATTTGTGCTTTAGCAGAGCTGTAGGGGCCGCACATGTGCGGCCCGCAACCTTGCATTTACAGCGCGGCTTCCTTCTAGCCGAGAGGCGGATATGGAATTTGCCCCTATTATTTTTTGATCACCTTTTTCTTCTTCCTGACGCTGTACCCAAAGCTGCCCAGCTTTCTTCCCAGCGTCAGATAATCCCCGTGGCTGTAGACGATCAGCTTCGCCTTGTTCAGGCACAGCTTGCCGCTCTCGTCCAGCAGTCGCTCGTCCACATCCACGGCGACGCACTCGGCCAGAAACAAATCATGCGAACCAAGCGGAATGACCTGCGTGACCTTGCACTCCAGATTCACAGGGCTTTCCTCCACCAACACCGTGCCGACCTTGGCCGCAGGGACAGCGGTCAGGTGCATGGCAGCGAACTTGTCCACGTCGCGCCCGCTCTTGACACCGCACCAGTCGATGGCGCGGACAAGGCTCTCGGTGGGCAGGTTCACGACGAACTCGCCGCTTTCCTTAATTAGATGGTGGCTGTACCGCTCGGGCCGCACGCTGATGGACAGCATCGGCGGCTGGGTGCAGATCGTGCCGGTCCAGCCCACCGTGATAAGGTTCGGCTTTTCCGGAGCCCCGCAGCTGACCAGTACGGGCGGCTCCGGGTTCAGCAGGGTAGACCCCTTCCATACCTGTCGGCTCATTGCGCATCCTCCTTGATCTCGCCAAAGCTTGGCGTTGCATCGCTGATAATATACCGCGGGCGGTGCTTGGATTCCAGATAAATTTTGCCGATGTACTCCCCGATAACGCCCAGACAGATCAGCTGCACGCCCGACACAAAGCAGATGATGCTTGTCATCGACGCCCAACCGGACACGGTCAGGCCGAGCGCGGCCTCGATGACGGCCCACAGCACGCCGATAAAGCTGACCAGCGCCACAAACACGCCGAAGCCTGTGATGAATCGGATGGGTTTGATGGACAGGCTTGTTATGCCGTCAAACGCCAGCGCCAGCATTTTGGACAGGGGATAGTGGCTTTCACCCGCAATGCGCTCGTGGCGCTCGTAAGCAACGCTGGTGGATTTAAAGCCCACCAGCGGCACCATGCCGCGCAGGAACAGGTTGACCTCCTTGAAATTGGCAAACTCATGCAGCACGCGGGCACTCATCAGGCGGTAGTCCGCGTGGTTGTAAACAACCTCGGCCCCCATGGCGTTCAGCAGCTTGTAGAAACTTTCTGCCGTAAAGCGCTTGAAGAAGGTATCCGTATCGCGCTTGGAGCGCACGCCGTACACAACTTCGCAGCCATCGTTCACATAGGCATCTACCATGGCGTCCATGGCGTTGATATCGTCCTGACCGTCGCAGTCAATGGAGATGGTGATATCGCACTTGTCCTTGGCTTCCATCAAACCGGCCAGCACTGCGTTCTGGTGACCGCGGTTGCGGCTCTGGCTGATGCCGATGTAGTGCTTGTCGCTCTTGGCCAGGTCGCAGATGATGGACCAGGTTTTGTCCTTGGAGCCATCGTTGACAAACAGCACGCGGCTGTCATCGCTGATTTTACCGGCGGCAACCAGGTCGGTGATCTTTTTCAAAAACAGCTTGCTGGTAATGGGCAGAACCTCCTGCTCGTTATAGCAGGGGATCACGATGTACAGGATCGGATTTTCGCGGGTAGCCTTCATGGTTTACAGCACCTCTTTTTTGCTTTTTCTGCTGCGCCGCCCGGCCAGCAGGTAAATTGCCGTCAGCAGAATGCTAATGGCGCTGACCCCGATCCCGCACCAGAGCGGGGTGGGGGAATAGTGGAAACGAATACAGTTTTTACCGGCATTCACCTTGACGGCCATCAGGCCGTTGATGTTCAGGATCTCTGCAGATTCGCCGTTGACCGTGGCGCTCCACGCCTTGTCATAGGGAACACTGAAAAATGCGTACTGCTCGCTGCCGGATGTGATTTCGGAATAAAAATAGTCTGTGCCATAATCAAACACATCGGTGCAGGCTTCGCGGCGCTTGTCCATGTCGGCATACTTGTTTTCCTGGCTGATCTTACCATCCAGCGCGGCATCATAGTGGCGCAGTATGGTGGAAACCGTGGCTTCGTCCTCGTCTGCCACCACAAGGGTCTTTAACATGGAGTGGGCGCGCTCGGCGGGGTCTATCTCGTCAAACTCACTGCGGGTCATGTAGGTATCATAGCAGAAGCCGATGGGCAGGGCGTGGGAATCCTGATAGACGTTGATCTGCTCGTGACCGTTGGAAAAACTGGTGTAGATTTCATCCGGCCAGTCGGAGTTGTTGCGGATATAATACCCAACGGAAAGCAGCTCGTTGGTGCCCTCCGGCCCGGCGGGGGTAATGGCGTGGCGCTCGTCCCCCAGGGCATCATACAGTGTAAAGATGGAGGGGGAAAGCGTGCTCAAAAAGGAGGTACGGTCCGGCAGGTAAGCCGCCATGCCGCGGTTGGAATACGGCTCCCAGAAATAATAGCGGTAGGGCAGAGCATCAGGCAGGCCGTCGCCGCTGTGGATAACGTCACCATAAATTTCTGTGGTGGTCAGGCCGATCGTCTGGGTGTAGGCACGCTGATAGGTGCCCACGGTAAAACCGGTGGTCAGTGCAGCAACCAGAGCAGTGCAGGCCGTCAGGGCAGCCATGGGGCGGCGCAGGCGCAGCCGCCGCACCCCGCCCAGGGCAGCAAACAGCAGAACCACGCCGCCGATGGCAATCAATGTCAACACAACCAGCCAGTATTTGCGGTACACTATGGTATCGCGCTTGACGTACAGATACAGCGTGATAGCGGCGATGACTGCAGCCGAAATACCGCAGCCCGCACGCCAAGGGTAGTCCTGCAGATGGTCCAGCACCTTGATGGTGGCCAGCACCAGCAGGAACACCAGCATGTAATACCAGCGGCGGTACGGCTCGCTGGTGAACATGACGAACAGACTGTTGCTGACCGGGCTGGCTGCTACAAGGAACAGCCCCACCAGCAGCACATGCAGCCAGTCCCACTTCCAGCGCAGCAGATAAGCCAGAACCAGGCAGACGCCTACCAAGGGCAGGTACGCCGCGATGGAATACCAGTTATCATGCACCACAGCGGAAAAATTGAACATATTCTCCGCCGGGAAGAAGAGCGCCCGCAGCATTTGCAGGTAATTGGGCCAGTCAAAGGTCAGTTGGCTCAAGCTGATGTGATCCGATACGCGGGGATTATTGAGCACCGCCGCAATGGAGGGGATGAACAGTACCCCCGCCATGCCGACGCCCAGACAGCCTTCCAGGATGCAGGCCGGAATTTTGCGGGCATTTTTGCGCAGATCCGCCCCGGGGCGTGCGTCCTCGCCGCCAAAAAGATACCGCGTAATATAGTAAAACACCAGGAAGAAAACTTCCCCGATAAAAAAGTAATAGTTGACCAGCGCGTTGATGGTAACGGCAAACAGGAACGGAGCTTTTTTGCCCTCCTGCATGCGTTTGTCCAGCCCCAGCATCAAAAGCGGGAACAGAGCGATCACATCATGGAAGTGATAGAACACCACGTTGATGCAGGAAAAACCGGAAAATGCATACAACACACTGCCAAGCAGGGCGCTTTTCTCGCTGGCACTGCAGCGGAAGTAGGCAAACGAGGTCAGCCCGGCAACAGCATATTTGAGCATATAGATCCAGCCGACCAGATAGGGAAACGCGCTGGCGGGGAAGAGAAAGCTCAGCCAGAAAAACGGGCTGCCAAGGGTGTAAAAGCTGAACGAAGATACAAAGTCCGAACCAATATCAATGCGCCAGTTCCACAGCACCTCGCCGCTTTTGATGGCGTTGTTGCACAGCATGTTGTAGGAGAGCTGTTCTGCGTCAAAATCCGCCGCAACCAACAGCAGGCCGCCGTCCCGTATCATGTAGGGCAGCAGTGCAGCCGCGGCAATGGCAAAGTTCAGCACAAAAGCCAGCAGCAGCCACCGGCGCGGGAAACGGTTTTGCAGTGTTTGTTTCATGTAGCAGCCTCGCGGCATCAGCCCTGACCGTTAGAAAGTTCGATCCCGCGGGTGGGCATGTTTGCCATATTGTTCAGGGTAGAGTTGTATTTTTCACCCAGGGATTCCATAGCCCAGTCAGTGCAGTCCATAAAGGTATTGTCAAAAATATCATTCATGAACGCATCTTCGCCCATAAACACCCCGGCGTAATGCCCGCCGGAAATGGTGTTGCGGGCAATGATGTTCTCATAGCAGGGGGTAAAATCCAGGCCCTGCACGGCTTCGTCCGCGTTCAGGTCAGTGCTGAGCTCAATACCAAAGAAGTGGAAGGTATCGCTGGCACCCCGGTTGTTGTCAATGATCTGGTTGCACAGAATGGTGTTGCTGAATGCCGAGCGCACAGCCTTGATGCCGGAACCGTAATTGTCCCGCACAATGTTGCCGTAAATGGTGTTGTAGGCGGTGTTATCCAGCGAGATGCCGGGCAGCTTGGCGGGGGAGGAACCATCCGCCATGCGGCCCTGATCCAGAATAAAGTCAGCTTCCAGATCCTCATCACTCATGCGGTTGCGGCCGCCGTTCTGGCGGATCTCACATCCGGTAATGTAGTTGCCGAAGGAGCCGTAATCCAGGCACATGCCCTCTTTTTCGTTCTTGTAGATCGTGTTCTCTACATAATAGTTCAGGTAGCCGCTTTCCGAATAAATGCCGGAGGAATGGTTCTGCGCAACCGTGTTGCCGCGCACAACCAGCTGATGGGGAGACTGTAAAATATCGTACAGCATTTCATCCGGGAACGGATTGTAGGCGGTCTCAATGTCCTCAATGGGCATGGAGCAGAGCACCAGCCCGGCGGTCAGGTTGCGGGCACCAGAGTTATTTTCAATGCGGTTGCCCTCGATCACGCCATTGCTGATCTCGCCGTTCAGGAAGATGGCACCATTCTGGTTTTCATGGATGCTGTTATTGACCAGTGCAAAGCCGGTGTTCTCCCCCATAACGCAAAGGCCCTTGAGGAAAACATTGCTGATGTCAAGGTCAGCCAGATAGAAACTGCTGGAATTCTTGACATACACACCGTAATTGCACCCGCCGTTGATGACAAAGCCGGTCACGGCGGTATTTTCCGCCTGGTCCAGAACAATGGCTTTGTCCAGCGTTTCATTGCCGGGGGTCAGCACTGCGCCGTTGCCGTGCAGGATCGTACCAGTGGGTACCACCAGGGTGGCATCCATCACCAGAGCAGGGGAGATGACCTCCACCGTGCTGCCGGGGTTGGCTGCCAGAAAGTCATTCAGTTCTGCCAGGCTGGAACCGGTAAAATTCACAGCCTGGGCGGTTTCGGCGGTGGCCAGGGGGGCCAGCCGGGTCATGACAGAGTTGTACAGGTTTTTCCAGTTGGCCTCCGGGGTATCAAAGGTGGCAGGGTCAATACCGAGGGTCTGAATGCGCTGGATGACCTGCAAAGGGGCAATCAGGCTTTCGGTGTCGGACTGGGTCATCCGCTCCAAAGCGGGCAGGGCATAGCGCTCGGTCAGGCTCTGGCTGTCGGTATCCAGCAGGGAAACATATTCCTCTGCACCGGGATCCGCAAAATCCACAACCTGCCCGGTACCGGCCAGCACGCAGCTGATGGGATCCGGCTCAGCGGTAGCCTGTGGTTCTGCGCTGGGGGCCAGGCTGAAAATCACATGCGGGGCAGGGGTCAGCTTGACCCCGACCACGCCGATCACGGTGGCAGCAGCAATGCCCGCAATGGTAAGAACAAACGAATTTGCCTCTTTTTTGGCCATAAGTGTAAGATTCCTTTCCAGGGAAAACCGGGGATAGGCCCGGTAAAATTACTTGTTCAGGTTCAGATACTTTTTCCAGAAGTCCAGACTGCGCACTTCGCCGCAGCGCTCGCGGTAGCTCTGGGCGGCAGTGTCAAACTGGGCGTCGATCTCCTTCATGCAGGCTTTCATCTCGCGCACGCAGCGGCTGTATTCTTCCTTGCTGCGCTCGGTCACAAAGCCTTTCTGGGAGTTGGAATCATAGTTCAGCACCTTCTGCACGCGGTAAGCATTGTAGGCGGTCATGTGCATCATGCTCACAACGGTGTTTTCGCGGGTGGGGGGCACCAGCCAGCCGTTGCGGGTCAGCTTGACCTTGAGGTTTTTCAGCTTGCCCTTGTTTTTTTCTTCCTCTTTGGTGGCGTACAGGTAGCGGGAATAATCAAACGGAACATCCAGCTGGTCCACCGGCTGGGCCTTGTAGCTATATGCCATAATCTCTTTGTGCAGGGCTTCGGCATCGGTCTGTTCCAGCCAGTCAATGCCTTTCAAAAAGTCGCGCACGCCGCGGATCAGCAGGTCAGCATTCTTATAGCGGTAGCGGTTCACTTCGCCCATCACCTGGCTGCGCAGGTCGGCTTTCAGGGCGTTGGCATCATAGCCGGGGCAGTGCATGCTGTTGTCAATGCACTGGTTGCGCAGGATGTAGTAGTACATCGAGGAAGAATACTTGCTCTCAAACGGCTCATGCCATACGCAGATGCCGTTCAGGGTGACCAGGCGTTTGCAGTTGCGTAGGCCGTATTCAATGTCATCGCCGCGGATAAAGATGGGCATGGGCAGGTTGTCCGGCCGCACAACGGCAATGGGGATGCAGCAATACCACCAGGCGTTATACTCATGGCGTTCTTCCAGCTCATTGGCAACGCACAGGTCAACCTTGGTCAGATCAAAGTTGGCTTTGTGGCTGATCAACTGGCCCTGGTTCCAGGCGGCGCCGTTTTCTACCTGAATGTTAGGGCGGTCCAGCCGCAGCATGGCACCGCCGACAAATACATCCGCATATTCCGGCTTGCGCAGGCTCAGCAGGGTGTAGGTGCGCAGCAGCACATCGGTATCCAGCACAATGTCATCATCCATGACCAGTACATGGGTAACGCCTGCGCCATTTTCGTTGGCTTTCAGGATCTCGATCATGCCGCGGGTAAAGCCGCCGGCACCGCCCACATTGGCGTTGGGCACAACATGCACGGTATCGCTGTTCAGCTTATCGTAATCCAGCGTCTGGCCGTTATCGGAAACAAACACTTCCAGGTGGTTGTGCAGCGGGCTGGCGGCGTTTTCCAAAATATCGCTGCGCATGCGGGCAATGTTGCCCATAACGAACGGCTCCCGGCGGAAGGTGCAGATATCCACGCCGATTTTGACGGGCTGCACATCCTTTTCAGCGGCATCGCACTCATAAGCGCCGCCGCAATAGGCGGCATTGCCGCTCAGGGCCTGCAGCTCAAAAAACAGCATGCCGTCAGCGCCCTTGGGAAAATCGAAGCAGAATTCCTGCACGGAATCCGCCTGCACTACTTTTTCGGCCAGCACGGCGCGCACGCTCTGGCTGTTGATGAAATGGCGGCTGCACAGCACAACGCGCAGCTTGCCGCTCAGTTTCAGCCGCAGCGAAAAATTCTGCGCGGCGGTGTAGCGGCGCCATTTGTCTGCGCTGACGCTGTTAAAGTAGGTATCAAAGCAGACGCGTTCGCCCTGCTCAATGCGCAGGATATCCCCCTCATCGCGGAAGCTGGGGGCTTTCATACGGTAATACAGTCGGTCCTCGGTGCATATGCCCACGCGGGGCCAAAGCAGCTTTTGCAGCAGCATACGGTATTCTCCTTTCACTTTTTGCCTTATCATATCCGGCAAAGTATTCAAGTATCCGGCACAGCATTATAAAATGCCGCCGTTGGATTGTTTTCCGCGCGCCCATGCGCTCAATGTGCGGTAGGGCAGGTAACGCCCGGCCCGCAGCAGACGGGTGTTTTTGTTGGTCATCATGGCAGCGATGTGTGGGTAAGTCTGGCACAGCATCTCGTCATACCGGCGCAGGGCCAGGCCGGTTTCACGGTCGGGGGGAAAGCGCAGGTACAGCTCAATCAGGTACTGCGCCACATCCCGCGCCCGCTGCACCAGCAGCAGGTCCCGCCCGGCGGGAGCAGGCTGTGCGGCCAGCGGTTCGGCAGCATCCAACAGAATGCGCGCTACGCGGATGTAATCCTGCGTGTGGGCGCGGTAGCTGGCCATGCTCACGCTCTGGCCATCCCGCCCCAGGCGGTACTGGTACAGAACCACCGGCACAAAGCAGATGGTCTGCGCCGCAGCCATGCCAACAAACGTATAGCCCATATCCGTGTAGCTGCAATGCTCCGGCATGGGGCGCCATGCGGCGCGCAGAGTTTTGGTGCAGAGGGTCAGCGCGTGCATCTCCATGCACAAATCAGTTGTGGCCTGCTGCACTTCACCCACAGCATACACACGGTTTGTATCAAATTTGCAGCAGACATCAAAGGCCTTTCCGCTGCCGTTTTCCTGCACGGTGCGGTAGTTGGTGTATACCGCATCCGCCGTGCAGTTTTGCAGGCGGCGCAAAAGGGTCTGCAAAGCATTGGTGTCAAACCAGTCATCGCAGTCCAGCGTGCGAAAGTACCGCCCGGAGGCCAGCTCTACCGCGGTATTCAGCGTGGAGCCGTACCCGCCGTTCACCTTGCTCACCAGCCGGAAACTGCCGGGGTGTGCCTGCACAAAGGCCTGCGCCAGCGCGGCGGTGCCATCGGTGGAGCCATCATCAATAATGATCACATCCAGCAGCGCCTGCAGGCTTTCATCCGCCACCAGGCAGGATTCAAGCGCTTTTTGCAGCGTGGCAGCGCCGTTATAGGCGGCAACCGAAACCGTCAGCAGCTTTTCCATCAGGTTTCACCGGCCTCCATAGCGCGCACATAGTCCGCGCAGACTTCACGCGATGGCCCATCCCCGCGCAGAACACCGTGATCCAGCCAGATGGAGCGCTGGCACAGCTGCTGCACCTGGTTGATATCATGGCTGACGAACAGCAGCGTGGTGCCGTTGGAAAGCATCTCTTCCATGCGGCGGTGGCATTTCTGCTGGAACATAAAGTCGCCAACGGCCAGCACTTCGTCACAAACCAGAATGTCGGCCTGTACTTCAGTGGCAATGGAAAAGCCCAAACGAGCGATCATGCCGCTGGAAAAGTTTTTGACCGGAACATCCACAAAATCTTTCAGCTCCGAAAATTCAATGATGCGGTCAAAATGCTCCATCATATAGTCCCGGTCGTGGCCAAGCACCGCGCCGTTCAGGAAAATGTTTTCCCGCGCGGTCAGATCCATGTCAAAACCGGCGCCCAGCTCGATCATGGGGGCAATTTCGCCGTTGACGGCAACGCTGCCGCCGGAGGGGTACATCACGCCGGAAATCACTTTCAGCATGGTGCTTTTGCCGCTGCCGTTGCGCCCGATCAGCGCCAGGGATTCGCCGCGCTTCATGCTGAAAGAAACATGTTTCAGTGCGTAAAATTCGTTAAAAAACAGCTTGTGGGTCAGCAGTTTTACGGTGTATTCTTTCAGGGTCTCAGTTTTTTCCTGCGCAAGGTTAAAGCGCATGGAAACGTCATTGACTTTAATAATCTCGTCCATACGTTACCTCACGTCAGATATACAGGATAAAGTTCTTTTGCAGCTTGCGGAACACCAACAGGCCAATAGCCATAGAGGCAACGGCGCAAAAAATGCAGGCAATCCAGGTGTTGGGGCCGGGAATGTTGCCGTACATCATCAGGTTGCGGAACAGGTTGATGTAGTGGTACAGCGGGTTCAGCTTCATCAGTTTCTGCAGGGTTTCCGGCAGGGCGGTGATGGGGTAGAACAGCGGGGTGGCGTACATCCAACCCATGGTAAGGATACTGTACAGGTGCATCATATCACGGAAATACACCGCCAGCGCGGAAAGCAGCAGCCCCAGCCCGCAGCTGAAAAAGAAGAGCAGCACCAGCGGCAGCCAGCTCAAAAAGATGGTCCAATAGAAGGTGGCACGGGTAAAGATCATGACCAGCAGAACTGCACCAAAACTGAACAGCATGGTGACAAAGCGGGAAACCGCCTGGCTGATGGGGAAGATGAACTTGGGAATGTACACCTTTTTGATCAGCGGGGCGTTCTGGATAACAGAAGTCAGGCCCATGCTGGTGGTCTCATTGAAAAAGGTAAACAGGGTGTTGCCGCAGATCAGGTAAAGCGGGAAGTTTGGGATATCGTTGCGGAACATGTACGAAAAGATGATGCTTTGCAGCAGCATCATCAGCAGCGGGTTCAAAATGCTCCAGATGTAACCCAGAAAGCTGCGGCGGTATTTGACTTTCAGATCGCGGCTGACAAGTTCATGGATCAGCGGTTGGTATTTTTTCAGGTGGGTCCAGGCGCGCTGCGCGGAGACCTGCATTGTTTCGGCCATGTTTGGCTCCCTCCAGATTTATGGCCCGCATAAAACGTCAGAACGCTGTTTTGTGCGGCACTTGTATCAACACCCCGCGCGGCAGCCGCCGCCAGGGCACAGTTTCTACTATTATACAATAAAAGACATTAAAATGCAATTCGAACCGGGCGGCAAAAAATCATGGGTGTGCGATGTTTTTTACCGCCCGGTACCGCCCTTTTTGTGCAACAGTGAAAAGGAACGCAAAATATGAGCGCAGTTTGTGTGAAAATCGTTGAAACCGGGACGAAAATACGGTACAATAAATATGACATAACAAACCCTGCGGTGGGCCATGACCTGGTTTTGCCCGTGGGGCCAGAAATGAGAGGTAGATGTTATGGAACATTTTAACCCCCTGCTCCTGCATAACGACAGTCCGGCTAAATTTATTACGATTGGTGAGGTCATGCTGCGCCTGACCCCGCCGAACTATGAAAAGATTCGTATGGCTTCCAACTTTGAAGCCAGCTATGGAGGCAGCGAGGCCAACATTGCCTTGGCTCTTGCCAACCTGGGTGTGGACAGCACGTTTTTCAGCGTGGTGCCCAACAACTCTTTGGGCAAAAGTGCGGTGCGCTGGCTGCGCTCCAATGATGTGCACTGCACCCCGATGATCCTTTCCACCCCGGATGAAACCCCGACCCACCGTTTGGGCACCTATTACCTGGAAACCGGTTACGGCATCCGCCCCAGCAAGGTTACTTACGACCGCAAGCACTCCGCTTTTACTGAGTATGACCTTTCCAAAGTGGATCTGGACGCCCTGCTGGACGGCTTTGACTGGCTGCATCTTTCCGGCATTACCCCGGCTTTGGGCCAGAACTGCGCCGATTTTGTGATGGCCTGCCTGAAAAAAGCCAAGGAAAAGGGCCTGACCGTCAGCTTTGACGGCAACTTCCGCTCCACCCTGTGGACTTGGGAAGAAGCCCGTGACTACTGCACCAAGTGCCTGCCCTATGTGGATGTTCTGTTTGGCATTGAGCCTTACCACCTGTGGAAAGACGATGCCGACCACGCCCAGGGCGACTGGAAAGACGGCGTGCCCCTACAGCCCAGCTATGAACAGCAGGATGAGATCTTCCAGCGCTTTGTGGAGCGTTACCCCAACATCAAGTGCATTGCCCGCCATGTGCGTTATGCCCATTCCGGCTCCGAGAACAGCCTGAAAGCCTTTATGTGGTATGAGGACCATACCTTTGAAAGCAAGCTGTTTACCTTTAATATTCTGGACCGTGTAGGCGGCGGCGATGCATTTGCCAGCGGCCTGATTTACGCCATGCTGCACAACTACAAGCCGATGGATATGGTCAACTTTGCGGTGGCAAGCTCCGCCATCAAGCACACCATCCATGGCGATGCCAACATCACCGATGATGTTTCCACCATCCGCAACCTGATGAACATGAATTACGATATCAAGCGCTGAGAATAGGTTTGTTTTCAGCAGTGCCCCAAAACAGTGCAGCAGGCTACGGCTTTGCTGCACCGTTTTTGTATGGGGGTAAGATTGGGTTAGAACCGTTTAAGAATGTACAAACCTTGCATCCTGTGTTATAATAATGCCGGATCAGTAAATGAAAAAGGTGGGTAGATTATGGAACAAAACACCGTTCAAAAACCGGATTGCGCCGCCATTACGGCGCAGGCACGCCAGGCAGCGGAAGAACTGCTGGCGGCTGCACACCTGCGCGCCGGGGATATTTTTGTGGTCGGCTGCTCTTCCAGCGAGATCGTTGGCGGGCATATTGGCAAGGACAGCAGCATGGAAGCCGCCGCGGCTGTGCTGGCGGGTATTCTGCCGGTGCTCAAAGCGCAGGGCGTCTATCTGGCGGCCCAGTGCTGCGAACACCTGAATCGCGCCATTGTCATCGAGCAGGAAGCTGCCGAAAAGTATGGTTATGAACAGGTGAACGCCGTGCCGCAGCCCCATGCGGGCGGCAGCTGGGCAACCAACTGCTGGCAGGCGTTTGAACATCCGGTTCTGGTGGAGGAAGTGCGTGCCGCTGCCGGAATTGATATCGGCGGTACGCTGATTGGCATGCACTTAAAGCGCGTGGCCGTGCCGGTGCGCCTGACCATCAAGCAGATCGGCGCTGCGCCCATCATCTGCGCCCGCACCCGCCCCAAATACATCGGCGG
>ENA-ORSC01002010-ORSC01002010.1-human-gut-metagenome-genome-assembly--contig:-NODE-2010-length-12888-cov-3.182264_pt1 | contig 12888 bp, 17 predicted proteins | sample MGYA00242178_ERZ509140 | MGnify/ENA primary metagenome ERZ509140 (study PRJEB26280, sample SAMEA2338681) | human gut metagenome | biome: human gut; feature: human-associated habitat; material: faeces... | reverse complement strand
CTCCTTTCGATTTGTGTATAAGTACCTCTCATTTACCGACAAATACTTGTTAAAGTTGCGTCTGTTCGTGCCGTATAACTCTCGTAAATGCTATCTAAAGACACATGAAAGTAAGTAAAGGAGAAACAAAACATGGCAAAAAGAGTAGCAAAGCCATTAGAAGCTAGAGAAATGCCCCCTGCCATGACCCCAGAGGCCAGAGAGAATCAAATGATATCTTTGGCAGTTGATGCAGCAGAGCAACTACTTCGAGATGGAACAGCCCCAACTCCAATTATTTGCCATTATTTAAAACTGGCAACAAAACGCGAAAAGTTGGAGCGTGAGCGTCTGGAAGAAGAGAATAAATTGCTAAGAGCAAAAACGGAAGCATTACAGCAGAATGGTAGAACCGAGGAAGCTATCAACAATGCTATTAATGCGTTTAAACGATACAGTGGTCATGGTGATGAAGTAGAAGATGACGGTGATCAGTATGACGATTATTAAAACATATTCAGAGATGATCGCACTTACCACGTACGAAGAACGATTCAGATATTTGAAACTTGGAGGGACAGTTGGTGAAGAAACGTTCGGATGTCATCGCTATCTGAATCAAATTTTTTACAAATCACCAGAGTGGAAAAGAGTTAGAGATATCGTGATCATCAGAGATTCCGGATGCGATCTTGGATGTCCTGATCGAGAAATCCGTGGACAGAAAGTATTGATTCATCACATCGAACCAATTACTCTGGCCGATATTCAGAATCGAAGTGAAAAACTTCTTGACCCAGAAAATTTAATTACAGTTACTAAGCGTACTCATGATGCTATACATTATGGGGATGAAAGTATACTCATGGCAACTATGCCAATTGAAAGGACTCCAAATGACACTTGTCCTTGGAGAAGATAACAGCTGATTTCCAAAAGAATGCAATAAACAATGCAGAATAAATGGATAAGTAATGTTGCAGTAAATTTAGAATCACATACGAACTACAGGAGTTATATGAGATTCTTTTTCATTGTCAGATGCTTCTGCAACTTCACAGGATTTAATCTTCTCTGCCAAAGTTAACAGAACCACAGACATGTTGTCAATGATATCTAACATTGCATTCACCATCCTTTCTTAAAAATAGTATGTGCTGGCATGGAGCTCTTATCTCTGTGCCATCACAAGCACATTATATAGCAATTAAATGAAAAGTCAACCTTATGAGGTATGAATTTATGAATGAAAGCATTTTAGAAACCGTCGCCAAAGCTGTCGGAATCGGAGAGGGCTATGATCATTTCAATGACGAATTGATAATGCACATCAACACCGTTCTTATGGGATTACGCCAAATCGGTGTCGGACCGTCTGAACCATTTCTGATTACAGATAGCACGGCAACATGGTCAAATTTTCTTGGCGATGACAAGAACTACGAAGCTGTTAAAACTTATATGTGTCTCAGAGTTCGAATGCTGTTTGACCCACCGACCAGCTCCACTCTTGCGGATTCGATGAAAAATCAGATTGCTGAATGGGAGTGGCGACTTAATCTGGAATACGAATGTAATAAACAGAAAGAGGGTGAAACAAACAGTGGCGAATGAATTATACCATTACGGAGTTCTCGGTATGAAATGGGGTGTCCGCCGATATCAAAATAAAGATGGAAGTCTGACTTATGCTGGAAAGAAACGTGCTCTGAAGACCCAGTACGGCTACGATGAGTTTACAAAAGATACCAAGAATAAAAAGTATTATAAGTCTGATGGCTCTATGACACTAAAAGGGCGAAAGAAATCTCTTAAGTATAAAGAGGAGTACAGTCGTATCACTGGCGGTAAACAGCTACGGAAATTTTCTGACAATCCGTCAAACCAGAGTAAAAAAGCATCCGGATCAAAATCAATTGCTGACATGTCCAATGCTGAGATTGTTGAGAAGATCAACCGTCTTCAATTGGAACAACGCTTATCCTCAATGATGCCAGATACAAGAAGTAAAGGTCAGAAGTTTATGGCTAGTATTGGTGATACAGCTCTTGATATGGTTAAAACAAAAGGAACCAAGTTGGTTGGTGATTACATCGATACACAACTTAGAAATAAACTTGGAATAGGCGATAAAAAAGATGATGATTATTCTGCTAAACTCAAGAAAATGGCTCAGGATTATACAAATCGAAAAATAATCGATGATGCTCAACAGCGTTTCAAAGAAGGTCCTTATGCCGAGAAACAGGATAAAAAATCTGATGCTGGTTCAACTCAGAAGAAAACCAACGATACACAAAAACAAAATAAATCTGATGATGGTCCATTACATGGTACAGTAGAGGGCGAAGGAACAAGTCACTTCAATCCTGATCGCGATAGAGATGCTCCATATTACGAAGCAAATTATCGTGACATTGATCCAGACACAGTGAGTAGAGGAGCAAGTTATGTTTCTCAGTTCCTATTAGAAGACAAAAAGAGGTAATTACATATGGCACTTTCGAATACTGCCACACCGAGGTATTATGGCAAGTTTCGAGATGCCGTAATAAGAGGTGAAATACCGGTTAACGAAGAAATCTCCATGGAGATGAACCGTATTGATGCACTCATAGCAAATCCAGGTGTATGGTACGATGACCAAGCTGTTGAAGGATTCGTTGAGTATAGTGAGAATGAATGCACGCTGACTGATGGCGAAGATCTTCATATGCTAGATTCATTTAAACTTTGGGCTGAAGAGATTTTTGGCTGGTATTACTATGTAGAACGTAGCGTATATCAACCAGATCCGGATGGGCACGGTGGTCATTATGTGAAGAAAACCATCCGAAAACGACTGATTACAAAGCAGTATCTGATTGTTGCTCGAGGCGCGTCTAAGTCAATGTATGAGTCATTGATTCAGAGTTACTTCTTAAATATAGACACATCTACAACGCATCAAGTAACAACCGCTCCAACAATGGCGCAGGCTGACGAGGTAATGTCGCCTATCAGAACCGCCATCACGAGAGCAAAAGGGCCGTTCTTCCAGTTCCTTACACAGGGATCACTTAGAAATACTACCGGTTCTATTGCCGACAGAGTCATGTTGGCAAGCACTAAGAAAGGCATCCAGAATTTCATCACAGGCTCATTGCTTGAAGTACGACCCATGTCAATCGACAAGCTTCAGGGTCTCCGAGTTAAATGCGCTACTGTTGATGAGTGGCTGTCTGGTGATGTTCGTGAGGATGTTGTCGGCGCATTGGAGCAGGGAGCTCGTAAAGAACAGAGTGGCGGACAGAATGATGACTATCTGATCATCGCCGTTAGCTCGGAGGGCACCGTCCGAAATGGACCGGGTGACACAATCAAAATGGAATTGATGAGCATACTCAAAGGCGAGTACAATGCTCCGCACACTTCCATTTTCTGGTACAAGCTGGATTCTATCGATGAGGTCAATGACCCACGGATGTGGATGAAAGCAAATCCAAACATTGGAATTACAGTAAGTTACGAAACGTACCAGCTTGACGTTGAACGTGCAGAGAAGAACCCTGCAGTTAGAAACGATATCCTGGCAAAACGATTTGGTATTCCTATGGAGGGATACACATATTATTTCACGTATGAAGAAACGCTATGCCACCGGCACAGAGAATTCTGGCAGATGCCGTGTGCACTTGGCGCCGATCTTTCTCAAGGTGACGACTTCTGTTCGTTCACTTTCTTATTTCCATTAACCAATGGATCGTTTGGCGTTAAAACCCGAAATTATATTACAGAAAGAACAATGCAAAAACTGCCTACTGCTCTACGAATCAAGTACGACGAATTCTTACAGGAAGGTAGTTTGGTTGTTATGCCTGGAACCGTATTGGATGTGATGCAAGTGTATGACGACTTGGATCAGCACATTGAAGAATGTCAGTATGATGTTTCGTGTTTAGGATACGACCCGTATAATGCGAAAGAATTTGTGGAAAGATGGGGTAGAGAAAACGGAGAGTATGGTGTGGTGAGAGTAATTCAGGGAGCTAAGACGGAATCAGTACCACTAGGAGAATTGAAGAAATTATCTGAAGACAGAATGCTTCTGTTCGATGAGGCTCTTATGACATTTACCATGGGTAATTGTATCACCATTGAGGATACCAACGGTAACCGTAAATTACTAAAGAACCGCTACGATGCAAAAATCGACGCCGTGGCAGCAATGATGGATGCATATGTAGCATACAAGATTAACAGGGAGATGTTTGATTAAATGGAAAATAACGAATTATACCATTATGGTGTCCTCGGTATGAAATGGGGCGTACGTAAGAATCCAAAACAGGCATATACAAAAGCAGTAGCGAAACAGACTAAATTGAATAAAAATGTAGATAAGGCACGGTCTGGTTTACAGTTAGCCACTGCCAGAGCGAACTCTGGTGTGTCTGCGAAGTATCTGAAAAAACAGGCAACTGCTGATAAATATTATTCAAAAGCGGAGCGTAAAAGATCTGGTCTTTTTAAGAACGAAGCCGAAGCTAATGAATATCAGCGGAAAGCAGATAAAGCTCAGACAAAAGCTAACAAATATAAAGCAAAATATGAGCAACGTCAGGCCGATGAATCCGCGGCAAAAGCAAGATACGCAAAAGCACAGCACAAAGCGGAAAAATGGACTCGTGCGATGAATAAAACATTCGCGGGGATGGACGTTAATAATTTGCCAGACGCAACAGTTAACGCTGGCAAAAATTACGTTAATAAACGAATTTACGTTTGATTAGCCCAACAACAAATTTATAAGGTGAAAACCGCAAGAGGTGACGGCGAGTAGCCTTCTGTTGTTGGTATATAAGAAAGGAGAAAACAGGATGATTATCACAGGAATGGCACACTTTGAAAGTGTTGTCCGTAAGAAACTTGTTGAATGGTATCACAAGAACAGACCAGAGGTGCAGATTGATCTTAGCAATGTTTATGTTGTATGGACATGTAAAACGCTCCAGAACTATAAATGCCTGGCATCAACCGCAATCAGTGGAGATGGTATCTATGCTGAGTACACCTACAACGGCGACAAACAGGAACTGTATGAAGATGTATACGGCAAGTTAACCAATACATGCCATACAGAGGAGTAGGAGGTAGACATGAAAAAATTATTTATCAGCCAGCCGATGGGTGGCAAGACTGACGAGGAAATCAAAGCAGAACGAGCCAAAGCAATTGAAGCTGCATCTGAACTGGTAGGAGAATCGGTAGAAGTGATTGATTCCTTTTTTCAGAGCGCACCAGTCGGTGCAAAACCACTGTGGTTTCTTGGGAAATCACTGGAGCTTCTGGCAGATGCAGACGTAGCTTATTTTGCACCAGGATGGGACGATGCCCGTGGATGCATCATCGAACACGATTGTGCCATTGCATATGGAATCGAAAGTATTGTAGCGTAGATAGGAAGTAGGAATTCAAAATGGAATTAAATATTGGAAACAGGCTGAAACATGCCTGGAATGCGTTTCTTAACCGGGACCCGACATACTCTTACGGAGTGTCAGGCTCCGGTTATTCTTTTCGTCCAGATAAAGCCAGATTAAGTAGAGGTAATGAGAAGTCAATTATCACGTCAATATTCAATCGAATTTCATTAGACGTAGCACAGATCGATATCAAACACTGCAAAATTGATAGTGATGGAAGATTTGTGGAAGAAAAAGTTTCCCGATTGAATTCGTGTTTAACACTGGAAGCGAATTGTGACCAGACTCCAAGAGCATTTATTCAGGATGTTGTTCTTTCGATGTTAGACGAGGGCGTAGTTGCCATTGTTCCAGTAGATACATACGGCGACGATCCTTTGATCAGTGATTCATTTGATGTTGAGTCTATGAGAACTGGCAAAATTCTGGAATGGAAACCCAAGCATGTTTACGTGAGATTATACAATGACGCTACTGGTGAAAAAGAGGAACGTTGGTTTCCTAAAAGAATGGTTGGAATTGTTGAAAACCCTCTGTATGAAGTAATCAATGAACCGAACTCGACGTTGCAGCGACTGAAAAGAAAGTTGGCTTTATTAGATGTGACAGATGAACAAACGGCATCGAACAAGTTGGATTTGATTATTCAGTTACCCTACACTACACGTTCGGAATCTAAAAAAAAACTTGCGGAGGAACGAAGAGAAGCTTTGGAAGAACAGCTGTCCAACTCCAAGTATGGAGTTGCATATGCTGACGGAACAGAAAAAATAATCCAGCTCAATCGCTCAGTCGAGAACAATCTTCTTAAACAGGTCGAATATTGGACAAACCTTGTATACAGCCAGCTTGGTATAACACAGGAGGTTATGGACGGCACAGCAGATGAAAAGACAATGCTGAACTATATGAACCGAACTATTGAACCAATTGTATCGGCAATCGTTGACGAAATGAAACGAAAATTCCTGACAAAAACTGCTCGAACACAGGGGCAGACAATCATGTACTTTCAGGATCCATTCAAACTGGTTCCTATTAGTAATATTGCTGAGATCGCGGACAAATTCACCCGTAACTGTATCATGACCTCTAATGAATTGAGACAGGTAATCGGTATGAAGCCGTCAGCAGATCCAATGGCAGATCAACTTGTAAATAATAACATTAGTCAACCGGCAGACCAAAATCAGTCATCGCCAGAAGGCTATGAATACGAAGAGGGTGAAAATCAAAATGGTTAGTAAAAAAGATTACGACTGTTGTGGTTGGGCCACCAAAGCGAACATTAAATGCTCTGACGGAAGAACAATTATGCCAGATGCGTTTAAAGACAATGATGGCCAGATTGTCCCATTAGTTTGGAATCACGACCACACCAGCGTGGATGCTGTACTTGGTCACGCTCTGCTTGAAAATAAAGGTAATGGTGTATTTACGTTTGTTAAATTCAATGACACCGAAACCGGGCAGAACGCGAAAAAATTAGTTAAACATGGAGACATTACAGCTTTTTCAATCTTTGCAAATCAGCTTAAAGAAGCAGGAAAAAATGTTATGCACGGAAATATTCGTGAGGTAAGTCTGGTGCTGGCTGGTGCGAATCCTGGAGCATCAATTCAGCCTGTACTTTCGCACGGAGAATTTTCCGAAGAAGAAGCTGTCATTTACAGTGGCGAAGAGTTTGAACTTTTCCACTCTGATGAGCCAGAGAAAAAAGAAAAAGGAGACCAGAAAATGGCAGATGAAAACAAAGAAAAAACAATTGCAGACATTCTTGGCACCATGAATCAGGAGCAGCGCGATGCTGTTGACGCAATTGTTGGAATGGCACTGGAAGATGCTGGTGCTGAAAATAATGATGAAGGAGATGGTAACGAAATGAAACACAACGTATTCGATAACGATCCGGAAATGGAAGACGGCGGCGTTCTTACACACGCTGACGAGATGGAGATCATGAAACTGGCAAAACAGCCTGGAGTAGGAAGTCTTCGTACAGCCATGGAGATCTTTGATGATCAGAATGATACCTTATCTCATAGCATTTTCTCTGATGAGACAGTTGAGAAACTGTTCCCGGAATACGAGCTGCTTAAGAAAGGTGCTCCGGATACTCTTGAGAGAGATCAGACATGGATCGATTACGTAATCGGTAAAATCCATAAATCCCCGTACGCAAGAGTAAGAACCAGATTTGCAGATGCGAGAATCGCCGAGCTGAAAGCTAAAGGTTATCAGAAAAAGGGCGATTACAAAAAGAATATGGATCAGATCAAGATGCTTGGTCGTTCTGTAGACCCGCAGACAGTGTACATTAAATCTGACATGCACAGAGATGATATCGTTGATATCACAGATTTCGATGTAGTTGGATATCAGTGGACTCAGATGCGTCATTTGTTAAATGAGGAGTTGGCTATGGCTGCGCTCGTTGGCGACGGACGTGAAGAGGGCGACCCGGATAAAATTCATGAAACACACATTAAACCGGTATGGTTAGATGATGATCTGTATTGCATTCATCAGGATGTTGATATTGCAGCAGCTAAGAAAGAACTGCAGGGATCAAACACAGGCGTTAACTTCGGCGAGAATTACATTTACGCAGAGGCAATTATTACCGCAGCTTTGTATTCAAGAGAGAAATACAAAGGTTCTGGTTCTGTTGACCTGTTCTGCACACCGCATTTATTGAATGTAATGCTCCTTGCTAGAGATCTGAATGGACGCAGAATCTACGATTCCAAAGCTGATCTGGCAGCAGCACTGAACGTAAATGCAATTCATACTGTAGAGCAGTTTGAAGGTCTCAAACGTCATGACGATGCATCCGACAAAGATAAGAAACTTCTTGGCCTGTTTGTAAACCTTTCTGACTACCAGTTCGGCTCTACAAAAGGTGGAGAGATCACCAAATTTGAAGATTTCGATATGGATTTCAACAAATACAAATACATGCTTGAGACCAGACTGTCTGGAGCATTGGTTCTTCCATATTCTGCAATCGCGTTAGAGGAGCCGGTCAGCACAGTAGCTGCTTAATAACTATAAATGACAGATAAAGGAGAAAAGATATGATTGAAAAAGTGTATCAGAATGCAGACGATGATCGTGTAGCAATCCGTAAAGTTTATGCAAAAACTGATGGTTACGCATATCTCGAGAAAGATTGTAAAACAAAAGTATCTTGTGGTGAGCTGCACGATGCATTCATTAAAGGTTTGCTGGTAGTTGACGCCTCAGGCAATGAGTACAAAACCGTTAGCTGTTCTGTGGCTAAGAATGTTGCCACTGTTACATACGTAACCGCTGATTCATCCGCAGCAACAACCGCAAAACTTGCAACAGTGAAATCTGAGTAAGATCCGGAGGAAAATTCAAAATGGCAAGATGGTATGGCAAAGTTGGGTATACGGTTACTGAAGAAGTAGAGCCGGGATTATACGTTGGTGAAGAACGGGATGTCACCAGAGAATACTTTGGAGATTATTCTGGTTTCGCTTGGCAGAATCAGAACTCCGGAGGGATAAATGATGATTTAGTTATTTCTGGAACCGTCAGCATTGTCGCCGATCAGTACGCCTATCAGAATTGTTCCCATATTGCTTATGTTGAAGTCGAGGGTACGAAGTGGAAAGTCATAAAGATTGAACCACAACGCCCTCGGCTAATTTTATCTCTAGGAGGTGTATACAATGGGTAGCCGATTAGAATTACAAGCTAAACTCGAAGAAGCTTTAGGCAGTAAAAATGTATACTATCAGCCCCCAGAGAGTTTGAAACTGACATACCCCGCCATCATATATAGTATGTCTGGCATGAGCAGAAAACATGCAGATGACCAAGAATATATGAAAAAAAGACGGTATGAAATCACAGTCATTGATAAGAGGCCATTTAACTCAGCGATTGATAAGATATTAAAATTCCCATATTCATATTACGATCGCCCATATAAAGCCGATAATCTCTATCATGACGCAATATCACTATATTTTTAAGGAGGTAAAATAAATGCCTGAAAAACTTGTTTGGGACCAGACTGGCGAACGACGCTATGAAACTGGTGTAAAACAGTGTGCTCTTTATCCTATGACTGCTGGAGCATATCCTAAAGGAGTCGCATGGAACGGAATCACAGCTATCACAGAGAGCCCTTCTGGAGCTGAACCAACCGCAATGTATGCTGACGATATTAAATATCTTGACATTCTTTCAGCTGAGACCTACGCAGCAACAATCGAAGCTTATATGTATCCAGATGAGTTCAAGCCATGTAATGGTGAAGCTGAACTTGCTGAGGGAGTTTCCATCGGACAGCAGACAAGACAGAAATTCGGTCTGTGCTACAAAACAACTCTTGGTAATGATACTGATGGTGAGGATTACGGTTATGAGCTCCATCTTGTGTATGGCGGATTAGCAGCCCCGGCCGAAGAGGCACATAACTCTAAGAATGAATCTCCGGAAGGAATGACAATGTCCTGGTCTGTATCCACAACACCAGTTGATGTTGCAGGTAAGAAACCAACAGCTACCGTGACAATTAACTCTGTTAAAGCTGGAGCACAGGTTATGAAAGCGCTTGAAGATGTTCTGTATGGTAGTGACAAAGCAGAGGCACGTTTACCATTGCCAAATGAACTTAAAACACTGATCGAGCAGGCAAAAGCTGCTTAAAAATCAAAATGGAGAACCCTGTCTACACGATGGGGTTCTTTTCTTTTTAAGACGAAAGGAGATTAAATACTATGTTAAAGAAAACTATTGAATTTGAGGATTACTACGGAAACCCGAGAAAAGAGGACTTTTATTTTAATCTGTCTGAGGCGGAGATTACAGAAATGTCTGTATCCACACCGGGAGGTTTTGAGGAGATGATCAAACGTATCATTTCTGCTCAGGATGGCGCGACCATCATGAAAACATTCAAAGACATCATTCTCAAATCTTATGGTGAGAAGTCATTGGACGGAAGACGCTTCGTTAAATCCAAAGAGCTTTCCGAGGCATTTTCTCAGACAGAAGCATACAACAAACTGTTTATGGATTTAGTAACTGACGATGTTGCTGCCAGTGAATTCATCAACGGAATCATTCCAAATGGAAAGCAGGTATCAAAAGAAGCAGTACAGCAGATGGCATCTGATCTGCTTCCGAGTGCTTTAACACAGGCATAAAACAATAGGAGGACTAGAGAATGCTATCTATTATCGTTCCGGCATATGAAGAGGAGGATTGGGACTCTGAAAAAGAGGAATTCGTCTACAGAAAGCTCGGCCATGACTACGAGTTGAAATTGGAGCATTCTCTACTTTCTCTCCACAAATGGGAGCAGCGATGGCACAAACCCTTTTTGTCAACAACTGAAAAGACAGAAGAAGAAGCGATGGATTATATACGTTGCATGGTTGTGAACCAGAAAGTTCCAGAAGAAGTGTATCGCAGATTTACAGAGCAGAACATGGCTCAGATACAGGAATACATTAAAAATCCGATGACTGCAGTTCCACCTGAAAAAGAGAAAGGTCAAGGTCGTAGGCAGATCATTACAGCCGAAAATATTTACAGTTGGATGATATCACTGAACATTCCACCAGAGTATGCAAAGTGGCATCTGGAGAGTTTGTTAACTCTTATCCGAGTTTGCGAGAAAGATAATACTCCTCCGGAGAAGAGAAAGAAACATAGTCAAAGAGAACTTGTTAACAAGTATGCAGCTATTAACGCAGCAAATCGTAAGAAGTTCAACTCGAAAGGATAATCAATGGTTAGTTTTACACAACATGGAGATTTTAAGAAGTTGTCGCGTTACTTTGAAAGACTTAAAGAAACTGTGAAAATCGGCATCTTAGATAAATATGGGAAAGCTGGCGTAGAAGCACTCTCCTCAGCAACTCCAAAAGATAGCGGTAAAACTGCTGAGTCATGGACTTATGAGATTGAACGTCAAAATGGAGTTGTGTCATTAAACTTTTTAAATTCGAACATTAATGAGGGCGTGCCAATTGCCATAATTCTTCAGTACGGTCATGGAACTGGCACTGGAGGATGGGTAGAAGGAAGAGATTACATCAATCCTGCAGTACGTCCTATATTTGATAAATTAGCATCTGATGCGTGGAAGGAGATTACTAGCTTATGAGTAAACAAGTCGACGAACGCGTTGTCGAGATGCGGTTTGATAACCAAAATTTCGAAAAAAATGTTGCTACAAGTATGTCCACATTGGACAAACTTAAGCAAAAATTAAATCTGAAAGGGGCAGGCAAGTCTCTTGAAGAAATTAATAAATCTGCGCAGAATGTTTCTTTTCAGAAAATGGCAGATAGCCTCTCTGTATTAGAGAAGCGCTTCTCAACCACAGGCATTGTTGGTATGAGCGTAATCAACAACCTCACAAATTCTGCTATGGGGTTTGTTAAAAAACTTAATAGCTTTGTAATTAATGGCATTAAAACCGGTGGTATCAACAGAGCTATGAAAATTGAGAATGCTCGATTTCAGCTGGGTGTTCTTTTAAAAGATTCCGAAAAAGTTGAAGCGGTAATGCAAAACGTGCAGACTGCAGTTGACGGAACTGCATACGGAATGGACGCCGCAGCAACGATCGCATCACAGTTAGCAGCATCTGGTATGCAGGCTGGGGAACAAATGCAACACTCGTTACAGGCGGTTGCTGGTGTTGCCGCAATGACCAATAGTTCATACGAAGACATTGGTCGAATCTTTGCTCAGATTTCTGGTCAGGGAAGATTGATGGGTAATGACCTATTACAGTTATCAGGCAGAGGTATGAATGCAGCCGCGACCCTTGGAGAGGCTCTCGGCAAGACTGAGGCCGAGGTCCGTGATATGGTGTCGAAAGGGCAGATTTCATTCCAGATGTTCTCCGATGCAATGTATCAAGCATTCGGCGAGGGCTCAAAGAAAGCAAACGAATCGATGAATGGTGCATTTGCGAATGTCAAATCGGCTCTTGCGAAAATAGGTGCAGATTTTGTATCTCCGCTTGTTGCTCAGAACGGACCAATTGTAAAATTCCTAAACGCTGTTCGAGAGAAAATCAACGACATCAGAAAAATCACAACTCCGCTTGCCAAAACGTTAAGTGGTAAGATTGGTAAGATCATCGAAAAGTTTGCAGGTCTGGTATCAAAAATTGATATCTCTGGAATCATGAATAAATTCAAAAGCTTATTCAACAACAGCAAATTCCAGAAAGCATCAGACGCTATTAACCGCGTAGTTGAGGCTACTGAGGCAGCGAAAAGAGCTACACAGGATCTTGGGGATGTAGTCGATAAGGTAATCAATGGTGACTTCGGTAACGCGCCAGTACGATGGCAGAAATTAACAGAGGCTGGATATGATTGGGCTTATGTTCAGAATCTTGTCAATGAAAAACTTGGAAGTAGCGTGAGACATGCGACAGACTTCC
>ENA-ORSC01001998-ORSC01001998.1-human-gut-metagenome-genome-assembly--contig:-NODE-1998-length-12975-cov-3.063313_pt1 | contig 12975 bp, 13 predicted proteins | sample MGYA00242178_ERZ509140 | MGnify/ENA primary metagenome ERZ509140 (study PRJEB26280, sample SAMEA2338681) | human gut metagenome | biome: human gut; feature: human-associated habitat; material: faeces... | reverse complement strand
CCACCCTCAACCACGGCTTCGCCCCCGAAGACCGGAGCACTACCTACCCTGCCCCGATCGTTCTGAAAAAGAATGTCTGGGTAGGCTCGAACGCAACGATCCTATCCGGCGTAACCATTGGCGAGAACGCTATAGTCGGAGCCGGCTCGGTAGTTACTAAAGATGTACCGGACAATGCCATCGTGGGAGGTGTTCCCGCCAAGGTCATAAAATACATCCAATAACCCGTAACACCGATTACGACATCTGGGATTTCCGATATTCATTCGGGGTACACCCCACGGTCTTCTTGAATATGCGGCTGAAGTGCTGGGAGTATTGGAATCCTAGGTCGTAAGCGATTTGGCTGACGGTCTTGTTTGTCCCTAATATCCATTCTTTCGCTAAGGAAATAATCCGGTCTTGTATATTTTCTTGGGCAGTTTTCCCTGTCTCTTTCTTGATCAGATCACCGAAATAGTTCGGGGACAAACAAATCTTCTCGGCGAAATACCGTACAGTAGGTAGCCCCTCCTGTCTTAACAGATCGCTTTGCAGGTATTCATCCAGTAATCGTTCGAACCTCACCAACACATCCTTATTCGTCTCCGCACGGGTCGTAAACTGACGGTCATAAAAACGCAGGCAATAATCGAGCAGCAACTCGATATTCATCGCGATCAGCCGTTTGCTATGCTTGTCGATGGAGTGCTCCAACTCGATCTGGATTTTCCTCAGGCAATCCACGAAGATCCCCTTCTCTTCCTCAGAGAGATGTAACGCCTCGTTTGATTCATAGGAGAAGAAAGAATAACGCTTGATGTCCCGTCCCAAAGCCGTACCACGGATCAAGTCCGGATGGAAAAGCAACCCATGCGCCAAAGGCCGGGTCCCATCCTTAAGCTCAATACCCGTCACCTGCCCGGGAGCGAATCCTACTACGGTTCCTTCTTGATAATCATAATATTGCCTCCCATACCGAATATCCCCGCATTTCGTATCTTTCAGGAAAAGTCCGTATATACCATAATTAACCCGGAAATTAGTAGGCCATGTCTCGGACTTGGATAAATCTACCACGCTCACCAATGGGTGCAACGTCTCCAAGCCAAACATCTTGTTGTATTGATCGACGGTATCGATCTTTATTAGATTCTCCATAAGGCTATCTGTTTTATCGCAAAGATAAACATTCCAAATCTAACAGCCTCATGCCATCAGATAAAATCCACCAAGCCGGATGATATCGTATTGAAAAATATGTACGAAAGGAATATTGAAAAGGAGGAAGGAGAAATAAAAAGCGGTCTGGACGGGACTCGAACCCGCGACCCCATGCGTGACAGGCATGTATTCTAACCAGCTGAACTACCAGACCAAAATGTTATTCTTTATCGCTATTCCGTTGAATTGCGGTGCAAAGATAGGTGGATTTTTTGAATTAGCAATAGTTTAGGATGAAAAAATTAGAACAAATCGATAAATTTCATACTTTTGTCCCCATATATAATTAACACTAGCATGAAAAATACTCCTGTAGACTATCAGACAGCCAGACGGATTATCGATGGCTTTGGACTTCCCGATTTTGGGAAAGCGACTATCCGGGAGGTAGTTGCCATATCCACGCAATTGGAACAAGAAACGGGAACCGAGTTCATCCATATGGAAATGGGCGTACCGGGCTTGAAAGCCGCTCAAGTAGGCGTAGACGCTGAGATCGAAGCCCTTCGTAACGGTATAGCGTCTATCTACCCGAACATCAACGGAACTCCCGAAGTGAAAAAGCAAGCTTCCCGCTTTATCAAGGCGTTTATAAATATAGATATAGACCCAGAGTGTTGCGTACCCGTAACCGGTTCCATGCAGGGCACATACGCCTCTTTCCTTACGGCCGGACAATGTACGCCGGGAAAAGACACCATCTTGTTTATCGACCCCGGATTCCCGGTACAAAAACAGCAGTTGGTGGTAATGGGACAGAAATATGAAACATTCGATGTATATGATTACCGTGGTGATAAGCTGAAAGAGAAGCTGGAAAGTTTTTTGAAGAAGGGAAATATATCCGCTATCATATACTCGAACCCGAATAACCCCAGTTGGATTTGCTTAAAAGAGGAAGAACTGCGGATTATCGGTGAATTGGCAACACAATATGATGTAATTGTTTTGGAAGACCTGGCCTATTTCGCAATGGATTTCCGCCAGGATCTGAGCAAACCTTATCAGGCACCATTCCAGCCGTCGGTTGCACATTATACAGATAATTATGTATTGCTAATTTCCGGTTCAAAAGCATTCAGCTATGCCGGACAGCGTATCGGTGTAAGTTGTATATCTGATAAGTTATATCACCGGAGTTATCCCGGACTGACGAAACGTTATGGCGGAGGTACTTTCGGTACAGTTTTCATTCATCGCGTACTTTATGCCCTTTCTTCAGGAACAAGCCACTCGGCGCAATTTGCTATGGCTGCCATGCTGAAAGCGGCCAATGAAGGACAATATAACTTCCTGAATGAAGTGAAAATATATGGTGAAAGAGCGCAGAAATTGAAAGAAATCTTCCTTCGTCATGGCTTTCATCTGGTATATGATAACGATCTGGGCGATCCTATTGCAGACGGATTCTATTTCACAATCGGTTATCCGGGAATGACTAGCGGCGAGCTGGCTAAGGAACTGATGTATTATGGAGTCAGTGCTATTTCGTTAGTGACAACCGGAAGTCACCAGGAAGGCTTGCGCGCATGCACCTCTTTTATTAAAGACCACCAATATGCGCAACTCGATGAAAGAATGAAACTATTTGCCGAAAATCACCCGGTAGTATAAATATTTACCGGAAGATATTCACAAAAGCTACTCTTAAAATGAAAAAAAACGGAAAGAACGATTGTTATTCCGTTTTTTTTCTTACTTTAGTGGCATGAATATCGACTCTGACATATTTAAGATTCAATCAAATAATGTGTTGCCGTCAAGAGGAAAGATTCTAATATCCGAACCTTTTTTACGCGACGTAACGTTTGGAAGATCTGTAATTCTACTGATTGACCATACGGAAGAAGGAAGTATGGGATTGGTCATCAACAAGCAACTGCCGTTGCTTCTCAACGATATCATCATGGAATTTAAGTATATAGACGAAATTCCATTATATAAAGGTGGTCCGATTGCGACTGACACCTTATTCTATCTGCACACACTAGCTGACATTCCCGGTGCTATTTCTATCTGCAAAGGACTTTATCTGAACGGGGACTTTGAGGAGATAAAAAGATACATATTACAAGGAAATAAGATTAGCGAACATATCCGTTTCTTCCTGGGCTATTCCGGGTGGGAAAGTGAACAGTTGAGCAATGAAATCAGAGAAAACACATGGCTGGTCTCCGAGGAAAAGAAATCCTACCTGATGAAGAGCGACACCAAAGACATGTGGCGGAAAGCTTTAGAGAAATTAGGCAGCAAGTATGAAACGTGGTCACGTTTTCCACAGGTACCCACACTTAATTAATGATGAACTGTGAACGACAAACAAAATAATATGCCATTCGTTCACAATTCGTCTTTTATCACTTGCAGTTTAATTTAGGATTCAAACACTGGAAAAGTGCTGCATCTTTGCAGCATCCTCCTATCTGCAACCAATTCTTTAACAAGCCGCATTGCACAAAACCGCAAGATGTGAATAGCTTCATACAAACATCATTGTCGACAGCTACGTGTGCATAAAGCTGCGTTAAAGAAAGAAAGTCAAAAGCATACTCACAAAGTAAATTCAATGCATCGCCCGCATATCCTTGCTGACGATAATCCTTATGAATAGCAATTCCCACCTCCCCCCGCGAATGAAGGGGAACAAAGTCCGTAATATCAATCGTACCAAGTATGCAGTGATCGGATTTTCTCACGATCATCAGACGTAGCTGCTTGTCGGCAAAAACATCGCATTGAGAACCTTCGATGTACTGTCGTAATACGTAACGGGAATACGGAACGGTGAAATTGCTGATATCCCACATCGACGGGTCATTTTCCATTTCGTACATCACATCCATATCCTCTGGCTCCACAGCACGGAGATAAATACGGTCGTTTATTAAGAAGGACTGTTTCATAGTGCTTTAGTCTTTCGTGATATGAAGTTCGTTACGCAATCTTTTCTCACCAGGCAGACAGAAAAGAGAAGCAGTGAGACCAATCAACATACAAAGATTTCCTGTGGTACTAAGCGTCAGATAATAGCATAAAAGATTGGTAACGATAGCGACTTCCAATATGCCGAGACGGACAATGCTCCATTGCACATAACATTTCAAAGCAAGCGTGATCGTCATTTGATCTATTTTCTTTTTAAGCACCAGGCTGAATAATTTAAGAGAAAGGGGAATACACAAGGCCGTTAGCAGAATCCCTAATGTCTCAAAATAATAAACGGCTTGTGCATTGTCTGCCAAACTTCCTACGGGAAGGAGTTCAAACTCCCCTGCTCCAAGCAGAAACGCAGGGAGCACCCAAAAGAAAATATAACTAATATTTAAATTTCTGACAGCACGTTTTATCTGTTCTTCCATGTTCGTTCTAAGTTTCTAAAGATTAATTGATTATACAGTTCCGGTAAAAAGTGTCCGGTTCACAATACTACGGCCCAGAGTCACTTCATCCGCATATTCGAGTTCATCCCCCACAGATATGCCACGAGCAATCACACTCAGCTTAACACCTAGTTTATCCAACTTACGGTAGATATAGAAATTAGTGGTATCCCCTTCCATAGTAGTGCTCAGAGCGAGAATCACTTCCTTTATTCCACCTTCGGATACCCGTTGCACCAGACTTTCAATTTGCAGGTCGCTCGGCCCTACCCCGTCCATTGGAGAAATCACACCGCCCAACACATGATAAAGTCCCCGGTACTGCTGCGTTGCTTCAACTGCCATTACATCACGAATGTTCTCCACCACACAAATAGTAGAAGCGTCCCGCTGCGGATTGGCACAAATCTGGCATATTTCGGTATCGGATATATTATGGCATACTTTACAATACTTCACCTCACGTTTCAAAGTAATAATAGAATTCCCGAAAGCTTCCACCGTAGCCGTATCCTGCCGAAGCAGATGCAGCACAAGCCTCATGGCCGTTTTACGCCCGATACCGGGAAGTTTGGAAAATTCGCCGACTGCCTTTTCAAGCAGCACGGAAGGATATTGTTGGTTCATAGATAATAATTGCTATTCTATCGATATTTTGGCGCAAAGATACGGATTATTGTTATAATACCTACAAAAAATACTACCTTTGCAGCCGATATGATGATACTTGTCACTATTATTTGCTACTTCGCGGCATTATTACTAATAGCCCGTATCACCGGACATAAAGGCGGATCGAATGCAGCGTTCTTTAAGGGAGAGAACAAATCGCCCTGGTATATAGTCTCCTTCGGAATGATTGGCGCCTCTATCTCCGGAGTCACTTTCGTTTCCGTTCCGGGAATGATACGCGGAATGGATATGACCTATATGCAAACGGTATTCGGATTCTTTTTCGGATATATGGTTGTTGCCCACGTACTGCTTCCTTTATATTACAGACTCAACCTGACAAGTATCTACGGCTATCTCGGTACACGCATCGGGACACATGCCTATCGCACCGGCTCTTTCTTCTTTCTCTTATCACGTATGCTGGGAACGGCTGCCAAACTATATCTGGTCTGCCTCATTCTCCACACCTATGTATTTCAGGAAATGCATATCCCCTTCTGGCTGATAGCCGTCGGTTCGGTAGCATTAGTATGGATATACACCCATAAAAGCGGTATAAAGACAATCGTCTGGACAGATACCTTGCAGACATTCTGCCTGATTGCAGCATTGATCTTCATCATCTATTTCACCGTTCAGAAACTGGGACTTGATTTCAGTGGTATCATCCGGACAATTCAAGGCAGCGAACACAGCCGTATCTTCGTTTTCGACGACTGGATATCCCGCCAGAACTTCTTCAAACAATTCTTTAGCGGTATTTTCATCGTCATAGTGATGACCGGGCTAGACCAGGATATGATGCAGAAGAACCTTTCCTGCCGGAACCTCCGGGAAGCAAAAAAGAATATGTACTGCTACGGATTCTCCTTTATCCCGCTGAATCTTCTGTTTTTATGCCTGGGAATTTTGCTAATAGCCCTAGCCGGACAGATGCAACTGGAACTTCCGGCTATGAACGACGACATTCTTCCCATGTTTGCCGCACAAGGGTACTTGGGGAAACCGGTATTGATACTTTTTACAATCGGAATTATCGCAGCCGCTTTCAGCAACTCTGATTCCGCGCTGACAGCCATGACGACCAGTGTATGCGTAGACCTGCTGAACACGGGAAAAGACTCTGAAGAGGTGGCATGCCGTAAAAGAAAGAAGGTACATTTCTCTCTTTCTGTTTTATTAGCCTTATTCATTTGCCTGGTAGAAATGCTGAATAACAAAAGTGTAATTGACGCCATATACATCATCGCCTCCTACACATACGGCCCGCTACTGGGAATGTTTGCCTTCGGTCTGTTCACACGAAGACAGACAAACGACCGCCGGGTTCCCCTCACAGCTGTCGCCTCCCCACTGCTCTGCTATGTTTTAGACTGGTGGATATTCAAAGAAACCGGATATAAATTCGGCTATGAATTGCTAATGTTGAATGGAACTCTTACCTTTGCAGGACTAATGCTTATGTCTAAAAAAGAGAAAACGCTGAAAGCGCCATAAAAACAGGTGCTCCGGAGTTTATTATAAATAATGGCAGAGTTTATTATAAACGACGCAATAGTTTATTATAAACGATGAGCGAGTTTATTATAAACGATGAGCGAGTTTATTATAAACGAAATTATAAAGAAATAAATGACAAGAAAATGGAAATAACAAGTGCAGAATTTGTGATTAGCAATACAGACGTGAAAAAATGTCCGGCAGGTATCTTCCCCGAATATGCCTTCATCGGCCGTTCCAACGTAGGAAAGTCAAGCCTTATCAATATGCTGACCGCCCGCAAAGGACTGGCAATGACTTCCGCTACCCCAGGAAAGACAATGCTAATCAACCACTTTCTTATTAACAAGAACTGGTATCTGGTCGACCTTCCGGGATATGGATACGCCCGTCGCGGACAGAAAGGAAAAGACCAGATACGTACCATAATCGAAGATTATATCTTGGAACGGGAACAGATGACAAACCTCTTTGTCTTGATAGACAGCCGTCTGGAGCCTCAGAATATAGACCTCGAATTTATGGAATGGCTGGGCGAGAACGGAATACCTTTTTCTATCATCTTCACCAAAGCCGACAAACTCAAAGGCGGCCGTCTGAAGATGAACGTCAACGCTTATTTGCGTGAGTTAAGTAAACAGTGGGAAGAACTTCCCCCCTACTTTATCTCCTCCTCGGAAAACCGCACAGGACGGACAGAAATTCTCAATTATATTGAAAACATAAACAAGGAAATCAATTACAAATGAAAAAGAACATTGTATCACTTGCCTTTATGGCAGTATTCTTGCTAATGGCCACTAACAGCCAGGCGCAGTCATGGAAAGACTTGTTAAATAAGGACAACATCTCGAAAGTAGTAAATGCTATCACCGGAACTCCTGAAACGATCGACATGACCGGAACATGGAACTACAAAGGTTCGGCAGTAGAATTTGAATCGGAGAATCTGTTGATGAAAGCAGGAGGCCGCAGCCGCTACCATGGCAGAAAACAAGCTCGATGAACAACTAAGCAAAGTAGGGATCAAGGCCGGACAGATGAATTTCACATTCAATGCTGACAGTACTTTCACAAGTACCGTAGGTAAAAAAACACTGAAAGGAACCTATTCTTATGACGCTTCCGCAAAACAGGTAGACCTGAAATTCTTGAAACTGCTGAATCTCCACGCGAAAGTAAATTGCAGCTCCAGCTCATTGGAATTATTGTTCAACTCGGACAAACTGCTCAAATTATTAGCGTTTATCGGAAGTAAAAGCAATAGTACCGCTTTGAAAACAGTCAGCTCACTGGCCGATAATTACGACGGAATGATGTTGGGGTTCGAGCTCTCTAAATAACAAAAGAGAGTCGTTTAATACTATTTCGCACTCCATAAAGTACATTTTAAGGAAAAAGCACTACCTTTGTCACTTGTAATCACTAAAAAGAAGGAAAAATGAAAAAGGTACTTTTTTTAATGACCTTATTAGTAATGGGAGTAAGTTTTGCATTTGCACAAACAAATGCCGACATTAAATTTGACAAAACAACCCATGATTTCGGTAAGTTTTCCGAAAACAGTCCGGTTGTCAGTTGCACATTCACCTTTACTAATATCGGTGACGCTCCTTTGGTAATTCATCAGGCAGTAGCCTCTTGCGGATGTACCGTACCTGAATATACGAAAGAACCTATCATGCCCGGGAAAAAAGGCACGATCAAGGTAACTTATAACGGAACAGGTAAATATCCGGGACATTTCAAGAAATCAATCACTCTGCGTACCAATGCCAAAACAGAAATGGTAAGGCTATATATCGAGGGCGACATGACGGCCAAAGATGCCAAATAAGAAAAAATAGGCGATAACATAAAGGAGAATCTTTCGGTTCTCCTTTTTTTTTGTTTACTTTGAGGACGAATATATAAAATTGACACATTAGCAAATTATAAAACTATGAAACAAGAAGAAGACAAGTTCACCGGGCTACCCGAGAACGCGTTCAGAGAGTTGAAACCGGGAGAAGTGTACAACCCGTTAATGGCTCCCTCAAAAAGTTATCCGGAAGTTAACATCTGGTCAGTAGCATGGGGTATCGCCATGGCAATCCTTTTCTCGGCTGCCGCCGCTTATCTGGGATTAAAAGTAGGTCAGGTGTTCGAAGCAGCTATCCCGATTGCAATTATTGCCGTAGGAGTTTCCGGAGCTGCCAAAAGAAAAAATGCTTTAGGAGAAAATGTTATTATCCAGTCAATAGGGGCTTGTTCCGGTGTAATCGTTGCCGGAGCTATCTTTACCCTCCCCGCCCTCTATATTCTTCAGGCTAAGTATCCCGAAATGACCGTCACCTTTATGCAGGTATTTATCAGTTCCCTGCTGGGTGGTGTATTGGGTATCCTGTTCCTGATTCCTTTCCGCAAATATTTCGTTAGCGACATGCATGGCAAATATCCTTTTCCGGAAGCCACTGCCACTACTCAGGTATTGATTTCGGGAGAAAAAGGCGGTAGTCAGGCTAAACCGTTGTTAATGGCAGGAATGATCGGCGGATTATATGACTTCATCGTGGCGACATTCGGATGGTGGAACGAGAATTTTACCACCCGTGTTTGCAGTGCCGGAGAGATGTTGGCGGAAAAAGCAAAACTCGTATTCAAGGTCAATACAGGTGCGGCAGTACTCGGTTTGGGATATATCGTCGGATTGAAATATGCTTCGATCATTTGTGCCGGTTCATTGGCTGTCTGGTGGATTATCATTCCGGGAATGTCTGCTATCTGGGGAGACAGCGTGCTGAATGCATGGAATCCGGAGATTACTTCTACGGTAGGCATGATGAGTCCGGAAGAAATATTCAAGTATTACGCCAAGAGTATCGGTATCGGTGGTATCGCTATGGCAGGTGTGATCGGCATTATCCGTTCCTGGGGAATCATCAAGAGTGCTGTCGGACTGGCTGCCAAAGAAATGGGTGGTAAAGGAAATGTAGAGAAAAACATTATCCGTACGCAACGGGATCTTTCGATGAAAATTATTGCGATTGGTTCTATCATCACACTGATACTGATTGTGTTATTTTTCTACTTCGATGTGATGCAGGGAAATCTGGTGCATACATTGGTAGCAATCGTTTTAGTGGCCGGCATTTCTTTCCTGTTTACTACGGTAGCCGCCAATGCAATTGCCATTGTAGGCACAAACCCGGTATCGGGAATGACACTGATGACATTGATTCTGGCTTCCGTAGTCATGGTAGCCGTTGGATTGCGAGGTCCTTCGGGAATGGTCGCTGCGTTAGTTATGGGTGGTGTGGTATGTACGGCACTATCCATGGCGGGAGGTTTTATCACTGACTTGAAGATCGGTTACTGGTTGGGAAGTACTCCTGCCAAACAGGAGACATGGAAATTCCTGGGGACAATCGTTTCTGCTGCAACCGTAGGCGGTGTAATGATTATCTTGAACAAGACATACGGATTCACAAGCGGCGCACTCGCTGCTCCACAGGCAAATGCAATGGCAGCAGTTATCGAACCGTTGATGAGCGGTGTTGGTGCTCCTTGGTTGTTATACGGTATCGGAGCTGTTTTAGCTATCATTTTGACTCTTTGTAAAATTCCTGCTTTAGCTTTCGCATTGGGTATGTTTATTCCTTTGGAATTGAACGTACCATTGGTTGTGGGTGGTGCTGTAAACTGGTATGTCACTTCCCGCAGCAAAGACGCAGCATTGAATACGGAAAGAGGAGAAAAAGGAACTCTGTTGGCGTCCGGTTTCATTGCCGGAGGTGCATTAATGGGGGTAATCAGTGCCGCTATGCGTTTCGGTGGCGTTAATCTGGTGAATGAAGCATGGTTGAACAATACTTGGTCCGAAGTGTTGGCATTAGGAGCATACGCTTTATTAATCCTCTATTTCATCAAAGCTTCAATGAAAGTTAAATAAGTAATATGCGGAGACTGCTATCTATCATAATATCGATTATCACTGTTATGGCATTTGCACAACAGCCCGTTGAATCAACTTCAAACGAGTCCGACCCTATGCTAAGAATCGGAAAGTCTTACTTGGGGACCAGATACGTGGCCAACACGTTGGACCGGAACGAAGTAGAGCAACTGGTTATCAACACCAAAGAAGTAGATTGCCTGACCTTTGTAGAATATACACTGGCGCAAGCACTCGGTTCTTCTTTTGCCGATAACTTGCAAAGGATACGTTACCGGGACGGTATCATCAATGGATACCCCTCCCGCCTGCATTATACTTCCGACTGGATTGATAATGGTCTCCGCAACGGTTTTCTGACTGACGTTACAGCCCGAAACAGTTCCCGTACTACGAAACTTTCTCTTTCATATATGTCCACGCATCCCAAACAATATAAAAAATTGGCTGATTCTCCGGAAAATGTAACACAAATGGCAGAATACGAGAAAGCATTATCCGGAAAAACTGTATCTTGGTTGCCGAAAAGCGAATTACCGGAAAACGGATTACCCTGGATTATGAACGGAGATATTATCGCTATCACTACGAAGCTTCCCGGACTGGACATAGCCCATGTGGGAATAGCCTATTACGTAAACGGAAAACTGCATCTGCTTCACGCTTCTTCCACGCTGGGAAAAGTGGTTGTCAGCGAGAAGCCTTTCAATCACATGTTGAACAATAATAAATCGTGGACAGGTATACGTGTTGTCCGAATGTCTCACTCTAAAAATAACTGATTATGAAACGACTTAAACATTTCCTTCTCGCCTCATGCTTGTTGCCCGGCTTTCTGGCTGCGCAAGGAGGCGCAAACGCCTACTTTCTGGAACTTGCTCCGGATGCCCAATCAGCAGGTATGGCCGGCACGGGATTAGCTATCACCGACAATGGAAGTACAGCTATCTTTCATAATGCTTCTACCATTGTTTTCTCACAAGAAGTAATGGGCGCAAGTTATTCGTACGCTGACATAAACAAAGATTACTCGATGCACAGCGCATCTGTTTTCTATAAAATCGGAAGAGAAGGGAATCATGGTTTCACAGTAGGTTTCCGTCATTTTAAGAATCCGAAGCAAAGACTGGACGGTGATCAGAACGATAACTTCCGCCCGCATATATGGGATCTGGAAGCCGGATATTTCAGTACTGTAGCCAAGAACCTGTCCTTGTCTCTAACATTCAGATATTTACAGGCTAAAGCTTGGAAGGATGCGGACACCAAAAACTCGGTTTGCCTTGACTTCGGAGCAACTTATCACCGCAATATGGCTCTTTTGGATGAAATGGCTTCCTGGAGCATCGGTTTCCAGGCTGCTAACTTAGGAAAAAAGATAGACGGTTACAAACTTCCCGCCAAACTAGGCCTGGGAGGTGCAATCGACCTGCCATTCAGCATGGAGAACCGTCTGCAAGTGGCACTCGACTTCAACTATCTGCTTCCTTCCGAAATCCGCCAACTTCAGGCAGGAATCGGCGCCGAATATAACTTCCTGAAATACGGGGTAGTCCGTGCAGGATACCACTTCGGAGATAAAGACAAGGGAGTAGGCAACTACGGAACACTTGGCTGCGGAATAAACTTCTGGCCGATCCGTGCCGACTTCTCCTACGCACTGGCAGACAAAGACTGTTTCATGCACCGTACTTGGCAGCTTGGCATTGGAATAGTATTCTAAGTTCACCCTCGAGGCGTTGCTTCACTTCGTCCATAGGCACATCGTGCTTCAACTCCTGACGCAGAGAAGTGACGCCTTTATCAATAAACCCGCAAGGATGAATGTAGCTGAAATAGCGCAAATCCGTATTCACATTCAGGGCCAGCCCGTGCATAGTGACATAATGACTACTCCTCACTCCTATCGCGCAAATCTTACGGGCACGAGACGTATTACCTTCCAGCCAGACACCCGTCGCTTTCTCCAGACGTCCCGCTTCAATGCCATAAGATGCGCAGACACGTATCACCGCTTCTTCCAACAGATGAACATATTCCTTCAATCCCAACCGGAACTCCTCCAGATTCAGAATCGGGTAGCAAACTAACTGTCCGGGGCCATGATAAGTAATGTCCCCGCCCCGGTCAATATGGTAAAGCGTAGCATCAATAGCTTTTAGTTGTTCCTCACTCAACAACATATTATTTTCCTTTCCGCTACGTCCCAAAGTGTAGACGTGAGGATGTTCGCACATAATGATATGGTTCTCGTACGGTTCTCCTTCCGCTTTCGCACGGACT
>ENA-ORSC01001988-ORSC01001988.1-human-gut-metagenome-genome-assembly--contig:-NODE-1988-length-13043-cov-3.663690_pt1 | contig 13043 bp, 11 predicted proteins | sample MGYA00242178_ERZ509140 | MGnify/ENA primary metagenome ERZ509140 (study PRJEB26280, sample SAMEA2338681) | human gut metagenome | biome: human gut; feature: human-associated habitat; material: faeces... | reverse complement strand
CCGGTATCCTGTCTTACTGTAAATCCAAAAAGACAGGACAGAGTTTTTTCAGCCGGCTCACCTATCGGGCATTATGGAATTTTTCGCTTCCGATGCTGGCAGGCGGTATTGTGTGTATTTCTATCCTGATGCACGAATATTATGATATTCTGGCATCTGTCATGCTTCTATTCTACGGACTGGCATTGGTCAATGCATCCAAGTTTACCTATTCCAGTGTGGCATGGTTAGGATATGCTTTTATTTGCCTGGGCGCTGTCGACTGTTTCTGGGCGGGTCATTCACTTCTGTTCTGGACGATAGGTTTCGGTGGTTTCCATATCCTCTATGGCATATTGTTCTATTTACATTACGAAAGAAAGAAATCATAAATGATAGAATCATTCCAATATATTAATAAAGCATTCGAAAGCAAGGTACGACTGGGTATCATGGCTGTTCTGATGGTTAATGAGGAAGCTGATTTCAATTTTCTGAGAGAGCAGCTCGCATTGACCGACGGCAACCTTGCCAGTCACACCCGTGCCCTGGAAGAACTGGGGTATATCGTATGCAACAAAAGTTTTGTCGGACGAAAGCCGCGAACTGCCTTTCAAGCGACTTCGCAAGGCAGGGAAGCTTTCAAATCTCATATTGAAGCTCTGGAGCAATTTCTAAAATCAGAATAATTCATTCATCTAAACACTATCAGCTTATGGACGGTTTCAATGAAAATTCAAACGAGCAACAGGCACAGCAACCTATGGGATGCCTTCACCGTTTCTCGAAAACAATCAAGGTGGTCATTATCGGGGGATTAATCCTTCTTCTGATGATTCCTATGTTCATGATTGAAAATCTTATTTCCGAACGGGGACGCACGCAGGAAGAAGCAATCAATGAGGTAAGCGAGAAATGGAGTCTCGCACAGACCGTCACCGGCCCTTATCTGAATATTCAATATCCGGTGGTTACAGAGAACAACGGAGAAAAGAAGGTGTCAATCAAAGACCTGATACTTTTCCCCGACGAGCTTTTGATTAACGGGCAACTTAAGACCGAAATCCTGAAAAGAAGTCTCTATGAAGTCAATGTGTATCAATCGGAACTGACTCTGAAAGGTTCTTTCAGCTCGGAAGAACTGATAAAGAGCAGAATAGATATGGGGCAACTGCAATTCGACAGAGCCGCTATTTGTCTGAATCTGACCGACATGCGTGGTATCAGCGAACAGATTAGTATCACCTTCGGAGATTCCGTCTATGTATTTGAGCCGGGAATGGATAACAGAGGGATTGATAATACGGGCGTACATGCCATTGCGGATTTATCGGAACTGAAGAACAATAAGAAATTGCCTTACGAAGTAAAAATCAAACTGAAAGGCTCGCAATCCATTAACTTCATCCCATTGGGTAAAACAACCCGCGTCGACTTGAAAGCCAATTGGAACACACCGAGCTTTACAGGAAGCTATTTACCCAATAACCGGGATATTACCGAGAAAGAATTTTCGGCACAATGGCAAGTCTTGAACTTGAACCGGAATTACTCACAAGTAATGATTGACTATACCAATTTTAATATTAAAAATATAGATAATTCCAGTTTCGGCGTCAATTTCAAGATTCCGGTAGAGCAGTATCAGCAATCCATGCGTTCCGCAAAGTATGCTATCCTGATTATCCTGTTGACATTCGGCGTTATCTTCTTCACTGAAATTATGAATAAAACCCGTATTCATGCTTTACAGTATTTGTTAGTGGGATTGGCACTCTGTCTATTTTACAGTTTGCTCCTCTCCTTCTCCGAACACATCGGCTTCAACCCTGCCTATCTGTTATCTGCTACACTGACTATTATACTGGTAGGCGGATATATGTTTGGCATCACCAAGAGAAAGAAACCTTCATTAATCATGTCTGGGTTATTGGGAGTACTCTATCTTTATATATTTGTCCTTATCCAGTTAGAGACTTTTGCTCTGTTGACAGGCAGCTTGGGATTATTTATTATCCTGGCAATGGTGATGTATTTCTCAAAGAAAATAGATTGGTTCAATGAATAATCAGCTTTTCTTCTGAAACACTTGACAAACGACTTTTTATTTGGTATTTTTGAGGAAAGAAAAGTGATAAACAACATGAATAGTATTAAAGAGATAATAGATACATATTGATATTTAAACTGATATTCTTTAGTATCAGAGCAGATCTATAAAATCTTACCCAAGTTTACTAACATCAACGTATTCTTGGGTAAGTTTGTATATGCAAGTAACTGCTCATCAGAAGTATATAGCTACTTCCTAAACATAAGACATTTTCAAAATTAAGAACTTTTTATTATACGACCAATAGAATGGAATTTACTTTCGTATCACGGAAAAAGACATTGCTATGATATTGGCTCTTACAACATTGATTACAGACGCTTTGTGTTTTCCCTCCGCAAGCAGCGAACTTAGCCATTTGGGAGAATGTTTCCAATGACTTTATGCTTAATACTTTTTGCTTGACCAAGTTGTCACGTATAATAATCCATCCTCAAAATCTCACCAAGTCTTTGTCAGGCAATAACATAACTTACCATGTTTTCAGCACAGACAAGAGTTCGGATAAAAAGAGCCGATAACCAGCTCTCAAATCCAATAAAGATTGAACCCCTTCCGGAGTGTTATCGAAAGACCGATGAGACAACTCTTACTATTTGCATAGACCATAGAAGATGATTTTACCAAAAAGAGACCATCTATCTTTTTGTTGTTAGACAGCCTCACTATCCCACTCAAACAGTGACACCTTCCTCAGAAAATAGTGTCACTATTCTTATTTGTCTTTTTTATTATCTTCATGCAGTATTTCAATATCTCAAGTATTTACTTATTGTACGTACACCTTAATTTTGAAAATTAACAATCTAATTTTTAACAGTATGAAAACTTTAATTGAAATGAAAAAAGTATATTGTTTTAATCGTTTCGTTTTATTCGTAATGGTACTAAGCTTGGCTACCACCTTTACTTCGTGTAGTAATGATGACGATGAGGATATTCCTGTATATTCTCTTAAAGACGTAGAAGGAAACTACTTGGGTAAAATGACAACTGAATCAGCCCCTGTCATCCCCACAGAAAATGCTGGTGAAAGTGAAGAACCAGTAGGAATTGAAGTAAACGCAGAAGTAAAAGACAACGAAATTGCTATCAATAAATTTCCTGTTGACGACCTGATTAAAAGTATCATCGAAGATCCGGACCAAGCTGAAATTATTATTAAAGCTATCGGAGATATCAATTACAAAATTCCCTACACAGCTACTTTCAACGAAAACAAAGATAACATCTTACTTCAACTTCAACCCGAACCTCTAGAAATTAAATTTGATCCTTCGACTCAACTAACAGCAAATGAAAAAGAACTAACCGAAATTACTGTGATAGTAACTGTTCAGGCAGACGAAAAAGGAGATTTTGCCTATAATGGAAAAACATTAAAATTTGCTATAAAAGCGACAAAGGTAGAAGTGGGTAATACAACTTTAGATAAGTTCCCCATTACTACATTCAACTTCGATATGAGCAAAAAATAGGTAAATACTTATTTGCTATAAAACGATCAAAGAGCATGTCATACGTATATATGACACGCTCTTTTTTATATATCACAAAACATGATTAGGAATACAGTATTAACAAAACATAATTTTACAACACCAACCACCACCTTTACAATACCATATTACCAAATTCAGTCATTTACTATAATAAAACGGTCCTTTTATTATTACTTATCATTATTTTTACACCGAAGTAACAATAGATACCTTCTGACAACAAAAGACGTTTTACATAATTATTCACTTTATATATGAGAAAACGCAAACAGGTGCTAATTAGGAGCTCTCTCAATAGCACCATACAAACAATACGCTCACCTCCCACATCGTGCCGCATTCATAATATGCGACATTCAACAAATAAGAAAAACTGATTTATTAATTATTGTTACTTGGAGGAAATTCACCATTCCTTGAAAAATGATTCAAAATGTTAGGATTTAGACTCTACATATAGACCTCGTTTTCCAGATATTGACCTTCAAAAAGTAAATAATCTCAAACATTATTCTACTCGAGTTTATCAATGTACAACTATGAGATCATAGTTACAGTGAGCTTCCTCTTTTTTCTCAAACAAAAGGAGTGGGTCAATTCCCACTAAGTGGCGTTTCTAAAAAACGAATTGATATGAAATACTTAATAACAACGTCACTCCTCACTTCTATCATTATAGTAATAGCTATCCCCAATTTATTAAACTCCATTCTTCTATTAACAGCAGGAGGAGTCTCATTATACTGGTCCTTATCCTATTTTATCACCATGCAAAAAGAAACAAATCTTTTGAAGGAAGAGAATCTGTATTTTATAGATTCTTTTCAAAGCATACGTATTCCTATTACTCAGATTCATATCTCTTTGCAAATGATATGCAACAAGCATTACCCTGAAGAAATCAGACAGGAACTATTACGCAGTATAGATTGTCTCAATGAGCATCTATACAGATTAATGAACCTAAAACAATTGTTTATTCATCCCCAAAGCATAGATATTGCAGAGTATGAACTAGGATATTTTCTTAAAGACAGAGTCAATTCACTAAAAGATCATGCCGCAAATAAGCAGGTAAAATTAAAAGTTAAAACTGAATTTCATTATGCCAGTGCATGGATCGACCAAAGTAAAATATCTCCAGTCATCGACAAATTTATTAAGAACGCTATCGACTATACCGAACCGAAAAAAACAATTATACTCTCAATCTCTCTAAGTACAGAACACTGGAAAATCAGCATAAACAACTTCGAAAATAGAAAACTGATACAATGCTATAAATGCAAAAGACATCCGTTGCTCAAACGGAAGGAAGAACTTGAATATGATTTTGCAAAAAGTATATTTTGCAAAAAACTGACAGAATTATGCAACGGGAAGATTCTTATCAATCATTTAAACCACAATGTTTCATTGAATTTCCCACTAAAGCATTCATACAAAAATGTACCCGAACGCCCTAGAATACATATCAATGAAAATCAAGAAGAGAAAAAAATAGATAATTTATTCCACAAGATTCCTCCCCAAAGAGGCTCAACCAAGCCTACTATTATCATTGCTGACAGTAATGAAAATTTCAGGTTTTATCTGGAAGCGCATTTATCAAAAGACTACATTATAAAGAGTTTCGAAAATGGTTCAGAAGTACTGGAAAGTATAAAGGAGGAACATCCGGATTTAATCATTAGCGATACCGTACTGCACGGGATGAGTGGAAATGAACTATCGTCAAGATTGAAAACATCCGGAGATACTTCCATTATTCCTATTATCCTTTACGGCTCCCACATTGATATAGACCGACGTCACAAAAGAGAGACATCTCTGGCTGATACATTTCTGTATATTCCTTTCCATATAGAAGATTTAAAAATAGAAATAACTGTTCTTATTAGAAATAGTCGTTTCCTTAGAAAAGCATTTTTACAACAAATATTCGGTGAACAATTTATAAGGATACAGACAACAAAAAACTTAGATAACGCTAATTTCACATTTATCAACAAAGTAAAAGAATTCATTTTAGAGAATATAGACAGAGAGGACCTGACTATTGACGACATAGCTTCACAATTATGTATGAGTAGAACCGCTTTCTACAATAAATGGAAATTACTGACAGGAGAAGCTCCCAAATTCTTTATCTACCGTATCCGCATGGAAAAAGCCCGCGAACTGTTAGAAAGCGGAAAATGTCCTGTAAATGTAGTGCCGGAGATGATCGGACTTAGAAACTTAAAAAACTTTCGTAACAGATATAAAGAGTATTTCAAAATAACACCCTGTAAATCTATAAAAAAGGAATAGAGTGACTACATTATTGACAAAAGAAATAAGAAAGAGAGTGGACATATAATCAAAACACACTCTTTTTTCTTATTTTTGTAAAAAACAAACTATATGAAAACAACTACAGCTGAAAACATTCGAAAAGAACTAAAAGCACTAGCAGATCCGAAATATCGAAAATTCCACTCTTACCTACTCCCTGGAACCGACAATATTCTTGGTGTGCGTATACCTCAACTGCGGACAATGGCAAAAGAAATAATCAAGAAAGATGATTGGCGTCCATTTGTCGAAACAACCAATACCAATTATTATGAAGAAACAATGCTTCAGGGAATGATTATTGGCTTAGCCAAAATGAATCTTGACGAACAGATTAACTATATAAGCCTGTTTATTCCTCGAATCAACAATTGGGCAGTATGCGATATTTTTAGCAGTGAACTTAAAACAGCCGTACGAAAAGGAAAAGAAACCGTATGGCAATTTATCCAGCCTTATCTGAAATCACAAAAGGAATTTGAAATACGTTTCGGCATTGTAATGTTATTCCATTATATAAACGAAGAGCATATTGATTCATTATTAGCATATGCCGATCTATTTAAGCATGAAGCCTATTACGCACGCATGGCTATGGCATGGATGATCTCTATCTGCTTTATTAAATTTCCGCAAAAGACAATGAAATACCTGCAACAAAGCAAACTGGACGATTGGACTTACAACAAGGCAATACAGAAAACAATCGAATCTCTCCGCATAAATAAGGAAACAAAAGACACCCTCCGTACAATGAAAAGACGATAACGCTTCTATTACAAGCAACTTATGATAAAAAAGGAACTAATCTATTAGTTCCTTTTTATTTTTTTCGTCTGCGTCTGCGTCTCTGTTGTTTCTGGCGGTTGTATCGCTGCCACCTCTTATAAATCATCCAACCACTCATCAAAGCAACAACAATAAAGATAAGAATAGTAATGCCCACCCCTAAATTATCCCCCTTGATACGTGACCAAATATCAAGAACTTCTTTCGTCTTATCTCCGAAGTCACGAATCATAGCACACCGTTCCACTACTTTACGATCCGGATATTGAATCTTGTCTATCTGAATACTGTCCGCACCCGGTCCGAAAAAATAACTCAAATCAGCATAATAATCAAGGGTAGTATCTACCTTTTCTTCCAGAATTTCAGGAGTAGCTATCGAACTTACATATCCACAAAAATCCATGTTGCGCAAAGCAATATCCGGACGACACATAAAGTTTATAAAATAACTGGCAGCCTGCGGATTCTTTGCATATTTCGGAATCACCCAACCGTCATACCAGATATTACTACCTTCATCGGGAACTTCATAGTCTAAGTCTACTCCTACCGCATTCGCTTCCTCAATTGCCCATATTGCATCGCCGCTCCAAGTCATATTCAGCCAAGCTTTATTCTTCGTCATCATCTCTTTTCCGAAATCAGCTTCCCAACCTGCAATATTAGGTTTCAGGGCTTTCAGATATTTTTCCGCAAGTTCCATGGCCTGCGGAGAATAGTCGTTCATCAATTCTTCAACCGTAACTGTCCCTTGCTCCAGTTCCTTGGCATGAGCATGGATGATAGCTGTTCCGTAAGCATCGCGATAACTATCCTTCATCAGTATTTTTCCGGCATGTTTCTTATTCCAAAGACATTCCCAAGACGACGCAACCGAATCAGAAACATAAGCCCGATTATAAAGGATTCCCGCAGTTCCCCACATATAGCATACCGCATAGTGGCTGGCTTCTTCACCCGGCTGACTCAATTTATTGATCTGTTCCCGAATAAACGGAGACACATTGTTCATATAATTGGGAGAATACGCAAAGTTCGTATCAATAGGCAGTAGTAGATGTTTCTTCAACATACGTTCGATAATATACTCCGAAGGACAGACCACATCAAAATCCTCATGGCCTTTTTCAATCTTCGTCAGCATAATCTCGTTTATGTCGAATGTCTGATAAACAATACGGATATTTTCACCGGTTTGCTCCTTATAATACGTCTGGAAATCTTCGAGAACACCATCCCCGATATAATCCGCCCAGTTGTAGATTTTAAGGACCCGCTCACGCGGTTCACCGGAATTGTAGCAACCGGTCAAAGTCAGTAAAAACAGGATAACAGGAATTATTCTTTTCATATTATTTACGTAGCACATTTTAGTATTCCATTAATCTTTCTTCTGCGTTTTACCGGCACGGTAATTGATAGCAATAAGCAAAGCCAGCACTACCACAAAAATAATAGCGGAAAGCGGGCGAAGCTCCGGCGTTAAACCACCTTTACGGGCATCAGCATATATATAAGTAGAAAGTGTTTCCAAGCCTTGGTTACCGATAGTAAATACAGTTACGGCAAAATCATCAATAGAGAGTGTCAATGCAAGCATGAAGCCACTAATCATTCCCGGACGAACCTCCGGAATAATTACTTTCCACAAGGCTTGCATGGGAGTAGCTCCCAAATCAAGGGCAGCTTCATAAATATTCGGATTCATCTGCTTCAAACGGGGCAAAACACTTAATACGACATACGGTGTACAGAATGTAATGTGTGCCAATACAACTGTCGTGTATCCCTGTGTGATTCCCAACGAAACAAACAAAAGGAAAAGAGAAATACCGGTTATAATATCACCATTCAGAATAGGTATGTTATTCACAAAACCAATCGCCTTTCGTGAGCGGGATTTCAAATTAAAGATACCGATAGCGGCAATACTTCCCAGCAATGTAGATGCAGTTGCAGCAAGCAAAGCAATAGTAATCGTATTAATCAGTGCATTCATCAAAGAGTGATGTGCACCTGTTGTGAAAAGCGAAGAATATAATTTAGTAGAAAAGCCTGTCCAGTTACCCAAAACTTTAGCTTCAGTAAATGAATAAATGACGATAATTACGATGGGAGAATAAAGCAACAACAGCAATATCCACAAATAAGTCTGTGCAAATATTTTCTTTACCATAGCCCACCTCCTTCGTTAGAGTTATCTTTATCATCTGTACTGAAAAGTGAAGTAGCGGCTATCAGCAACAACATTATCAACGAAAGTGCTGCTCCATAATTCCACATACTGTTATTTATATTCTCCTGAATGGTCGTACCAAAAAGTTTGATGTTGTTCATCGTCAGCAATTCGGCAATAGCGAACGTCGAAATAGTCGGCATAAAAACCATCATGATCCCACTCATCACGCCCGGCATGGAAAGCGGAAGCACTGCTTTCAGAAAAACTTGCAGGGGATTGGCTCCCAAATCCTGCGCCGCCTCAATATAGCTATGATCCATTTTTTGCAACGTATTATAAATAGGATAAATCATAAAAGGGATAAAGTTATACACCATACCGAATATCAATGCTCCTTCACCCAACGGTACACTAAAGAAGTCGAACAGAGCAACAGTAGCTAGAGTCCGCACAAGAATATTTACCCACATCGGCAGGATAAACAATACGACCATTGTTCTAGAACGGTTCAGTTTGCTGTTACTAAGTATCCAGGCAGCGGGATAACCCAGCAAAATACAAATAAGTGTAGTAATGATGGCAATACCTATGGAGTAGACGAAGGTATTGATTGCTTCGGGATGTTCGAAAAACTTCTGAAAATTGGCAAACGTCAGATGCCCGTTATCATCAGTAAAAGCATACACAACAATTAGGACCAACGGTATAATCACAAAGATCGCCGAAAAAATAATGTAAGGGAGGGTCCAACTCTTACGTGATGACAAAAAGACTAAAAACCTCTTATTCACTTCCTTTCCTGTTAATCGGTTATTTTAATTACACGAATAGCATCCGGGGGGATAGTAATACCTACACGGTCACCATCATCCCATACATCATTCGTATCTACAAACACATTCTCGTCCCAATCGGAAAAAACAGTCAGATGATAATGATCTCCCTTATAAAGAATAAATTTCACTTCACCTGTCAATGTACCGTCCTCTTCATTATCCTGAAGAACCACTTTGTCAAAGTCTACCTCCACTTTAACATCCTCATTGGATTCTATTCCTTCTACCGGAACACATTCGAAGTTACATCCCAGAAATTCCACATGAGTAGTATCCAGCAATTTACCTTCAAACGTGTTACAGCCACGTTCTTTCTTCATAATATGAATATCAAACGGCTTTACCAACAGACCGACTTCGGCTCCTACTTCGAAATGATGATAATCCTGTACGAGGAATTCATAACCTCCGCAAAGCACGGTCATTTCATAGTGGACACCTTTAAAAATAGAGGTCTGAACAACACCAGTCAACTGCGCCATATCCGAAACGGGGAAGATATAAAGGTCTTCCGGACGAATGACTACATCTACCGGAGTATTCTCACCAAAACCTTCATCCACACATTCAAATTCCGTACCACAGAAACGTACCAGTTTGTCATGTATCATCGTACCGTTAAGAATATTGCTTTCTCCGATAAAATTCGCCACAAACGAATTGATAGGCTCATTATAAATATCAATCGGCGTACCGATCTGCTGAATCTTTCCCTCACTCATTACGACGATAGTATCACTCAAAGTCAATGCTTCCTCTTGATCGTGAGTTACATATACAAATGTAATACCCAAAGATTTATGCATTTCCTTGAGTTCCATCTGCATATCCTTACGCATTTTCAGATCGAGTGCAGCCAACGGTTCATCCAAAAGCAGTACTTCCGGCTCATTGACAATAGCCCGAGCAATAGCCACACGCTGTTGCTGGCCGCCGGAAAGCTGGTGCGGGTAATGGTTTTCCCGCTCCGAAAGGCCCATCTGTGCCAGAAGGGTGCGGGCTTTTTCTTCCAGTTCCGCATGAATCGCTTTGCGGTTGGCTTTATACTCCGGTTTTTCTTTTGCCAGCAGCTCCCCGGCCAGGGTAATGTTCTGCAAAGCCGTATACTGCGGGAAAAGGTTGAAGTTCTGGAACACAAGGCCGAAATGCAGGCGCTTTTTGCGCACTTCACTTTCACGGTGGGTGGCCGGGTCAGCGGCATCCCACAGGGTTTTGCCGTCCACACGGATCACACCGGTATCCGGCGTTTCCAAAAAGTTCAGGCAGCGCAGCAACGTTGTTTTGCCGGAGCCGGAAGAACCGATGATGGCCAGTGCTTCGCCTTTTTCCAGGTTGAGAGAGATGTTTTGCAGCACATGGGTACTGCCAAAGTTTTTGCTGATGCCGGTAACTTCCAAAAGTGCCATATGTACGTCCCCCTTACCGGAAATAGCTGAGCTTTTTTTCCAGCCAGTTGAACAGCAGGGTCATTGCCCCGACAAACACCAGGAAGAAAAGCGCGGTGGAGAACAGCGGCCAGATCAAGCCCTTGGCGCTGTATTCCTTTGCCATCATGATGATTTCCTTGTTGGCGATCACATTGGCAAGGGAGGTATCTTTGATCAAGGTCATGACCTCATTGCCCATGGGGGCCAGGATGCGCTTGATGACCTGCAGCAGCGTAACGCGGAAAAAAATCTGGCTCTTGGTCATGCCAAGCACCTGCCCGGCTTCCGTCTGGCCAACGGGAACAGACTCAATACCGCCGCGGTAAATTTCGGAAAAATAGCAGGCGTAATTGATGACAAACGCCACCACCGCCGCCAGCAGGCGGCCATTGGTGCTGGAACCCCAGGGACTGGCAAAGCCCATCAGACCGGGGCCAAGGTAGATAACGATGATTTGCAGCATCAACGGCGTGCCGCGGATGATCCACACAAAAGTTTTGACCACGCCCCGCAGCGGTGTGAACCGGCTCATGGAGCCAAGTGACACCAAAAGGCCAAGCGGCAGGGCAAACAACAGCGTCAGCCCAAAAAGCTGACAGTTCATTAGGAAGGCGCTGGTCAGGCGGCTCCAAATCACACCCGCTTCCCCCATGATCAGTCTGCCAGGGTCAGGCCGTATTTGTCGGCCAGGGTCTGCATGGTACCGTCCGCTTTCAGTTCATCGAAAGCGGTATCCACAGCGGCGGCGACATCGCTGCCCTTGCGGAAAGCAGCACCGTATTCTTCCACATTCAGCTCGTCCTTGATGACAAGGTTTGCATAGTCGGTGCCTTCGCCGATCATAGCGCTAGCCAGGGTCAGGTCCAGAACAGCGGCGTCAGCGGTGCCGGCAGCAACTTCCATCAGGCAGTCGGTCTGCACGCTCTTGGCAACAAAGTCTGCCTGCTGCAGGCCCTCGTCCTCTTCAATGGTAGTTTCGCCAGCAGATCCGGACTCAGCCACAACGGTCTTACCGGCAAGGTCTGCGGTGGAGGTGTAATCGGCGTCAGCCTTCATCACAACCACCTGTGCATTCTTGACGTAAGGCTTGGTGCAGGCCATATTGGCCTCGCGGTCATCGGTCAGGGTCAGGCCGTTCCAGATGCAGTCAATGCTCTTGGCAGCCAGCTCGGTCTCTTTGGTATCCCAGTTGATCTCGACAAAATCCGGCTCCACGCCCAGCTTTTCACACACAGCTGTTGCCAGTTCGGTATCAAAACCGGTAAAGGTACCGCTTTCATCGGTGTAGTTCATCGGCTCATACACGGTGTAGCCGATGGTCATTTTGCCCTTGTTTTTGATGTAGGCAAGGTCGCTGTCGGCAGTGGCTTCAGCGGCGGAAGCTGCGGTGCTTTCCGTAGAAGCTGCCGTGGATGCGCTGCCGCCGCAGGCGGCCAGGCTCGCGGCCATGCCGAGTGCCAGAACGGTGCTGATGAATTTTTTCATGATACTTCCTCCTATACTTTGCACAGATCCCTCACACTGCCGGTTTAAAGCGGCGGTATGCTTTAATAGTAATGCAAAACCGCGGGTTATGCAAGAGGTTTGGGGGATTTTTGCAGAAAAAGAATATTTATGCAGGGAAGAGGCGGCAGGCTGCGGCTTGACAAAGGGACAGCACAGCGTTATAATAAGTATAGAAAAAGGCACTGCGACAAGCGGTTGGTCTCTTTCAAATTGGGTTGATAGGTAAGAACCTAAGAACCGTCACTTGGCCGAGTGGCGGTTCTTGCTTTTTACAACGATGCTCAATGTAATAGTCTTGCGACCAACATAAAACGTGAATGTAAAACGCATGATCTCACCTCCTTTCGGAGGGTAGAGACTAACCGCCTGCCG
>ENA-ORSC01001986-ORSC01001986.1-human-gut-metagenome-genome-assembly--contig:-NODE-1986-length-13048-cov-2.367506_pt1 | contig 13048 bp, 12 predicted proteins | sample MGYA00242178_ERZ509140 | MGnify/ENA primary metagenome ERZ509140 (study PRJEB26280, sample SAMEA2338681) | human gut metagenome | biome: human gut; feature: human-associated habitat; material: faeces... | reverse complement strand
CCGGCATCGTGACGGAGAAGGGCATCTGCTACCCGCCCTTCAACGAGAGCCTTGCGGCGCTGTTCAAGGACAAAAAATAAGGAGGATCTGATATGGCTATTTTAGAATCTCCCTCTGCCTGCATCGCAGCGGAGGAGGGCGTCATCGCCAAGGCGGTACTGATGCCCGGCGACCCTCTGCGGGCGAAATTCGTAGCGGAGCACTATCTGGAAAACCCGGTGTGCTTCAATACCGTGCGGAATATGCTGGGCTATACCGGCACCTATAAGGGTCGGAAGCTGTCCGTCATGGGTCACGGCATGGGCGTTCCCTCTGCGGGACTGTACGCCCACGAGCTGTATAACTTCTACGGTGTGGACACCATCATCCGCATCGGCTCCGCCGGCGGCATCGGAGAGGATGTGAAGGTGCGGGACGTGGTGCTGGCTATGGGCGCCTCCACCAATTCCCACTTTGCCGACCAGTACCGGTTCCCCGGGCAGCTTTGCGCCACGGCGGACTACGGCCTTTTGAAGGACGCTGCCGCAGCGGCGGAACGGCTGGGCGTCCGGGCGGATGTGGGACAGGTGTTCACCTCCGACCAGTTCTATAATGACAATCCGGAGGCCAACGCCACCTACCGGAAGTTCGGTATTCTGGCGGTGGAGATGGAGACCGCCGGTATTTACTGGACGGCTCAGCGCTTCGGCAAGCGGGCGCTGTCTATCCTTACCATTTCTGACCATATTTTTACCGGCGAAGCCCTGAGCGCTCAGGAGCGGCAGGACTCCTTCCATGAGATGATGGAGATCGCCCTGGAGACCGCGTGGAACGCGGCGGAATAAGAGAGAAAGGCATCATACATGTATCGCACAGTGATTTTTGATCTGGACGGCACGCTGCTGGATACCATCGGGGATCTGGCGGCCGCCGCCAACGCCGTCTGCCGGGAAAACGGCTGGCCGGAGTACACCGTACAGGCCGTCGAGGGCATGGTGGGTCACGGCATCCCCAATCTGGTGAGCCGGTTCTCCCCGGCGGAGGCGCAGGAGCCGCAGACGCTGGAACGGACCCTTGCGCAGTTCAACCGGTACTACGGCGCTCACAATATGGAACTGACCGCACCCTATGCCGGGATGCCGGAGCTGCTGAAAAAGCTGAAAGCCGCCGGAGTGCGGCTGGCGGTCTGCTCCAACAAGACGGACGAATTCAGTCAGGTGATCGTAGCCCACTACTTCCCCGGTATTTTTGAGGTGATCCGGGGGAATCTTCCCGGCACACCGGTAAAGCCGGACCCCGGCGTGGCCCGCGGGATTCTGGAAAAGCTGAACGCCCGACCGGAGGAGACGCTGATGGTGGGAGACAGCGATGTGGACATCCGCACCGGACACAACGCGGGCTTGAAGGCCTGCGGCGTGACGTGGGGTTTCCGCAGCCGGGAAAATCTGGTAAACGCGGGAGCGGATTTTCTGGCAGATACCCCGGCGGAACTGGAAAAACTCCTGATGAACTGAAAATCGAGGCGGTCCCGCAAGGGGCCGCCTCAATTTTTTTGCTGTCTGAAAAAGTTGTCAGGGGAGGGCTGAATGCACTCAAAAGTGCATAAAATGGAGCAGCGGAACGACAGGAAAACGGCTAACAAAAAAGCTTCAATCGCTATCGATAGAGCGATAACCAATTATAGAAAAAAAGCATTAACAATCCGTTCACAATTATGGTATACTTGACGATAGAGGAGAGAGGCAATCCCACTTTAATTGTGTAAAAACACAATAAGCAGTCCCAAGAACCTATCAACAAGCTTTGGAAGAAAAAAGGAGGAACCCTATATGGGCAATACCCTGAACAACAAGAAAGCGAATGGTCTCGCACTGCTCCCGTTCCTGGTATTCATCGTTGTCTACATGGGCGCCGGTCTGGTTTACCAGTCCAAGGGCGTCGACATGGCATTCTATCAGTTCCCCTCTGTTACCGCGATGTTCCTGGCCGTTCTGGTGGCCTTCATTATGTTCAAGGGCAGCATCAACGAAAAGTTTGATACCTTCGCCAAGGGCGCTGCCAACGTGGACGTTCTGACCATGCTGATCATCTACATCCTGGCCGGCGCGTTCGCCACCGTGGCCGCTGAGATGGGCGGCCGTGACGCTACCGTCAACCTGGGCCTGAGCCTGGTTCCCGTCCAGTTCCTGGCCGCTGGCCTGTTCGTCATCGCTGCTTTCATGGGCACCGCTACCGGTACTTCCATGGGCACCATCTCCGCCATCACTCCCATCGCTGTCGGCGTTGCGGAAAAGGGTGGCCTGAACATGATGGTCGTTCTGGGCGCAGTTATCGGCGGCGCTATGTTCGGTGATAACCTGTCCATGATCTCCGATACCACCATCGCCGCTACCCGCAGCCAGCACTGCGAGATGCGTGATAAGTTCCGCGTGAACTTCCTCACCGCTCTGCCTGCCGCTCTGGTCACCATCGTGGTGCTGCTGATCGTGGGCCGTCCCGAGACCGTTACCGAGATCGGCGACCTGTCCTACAGCTTCATCAAGGTTATTCCCTATCTGCTGGTTCTGATCCTGGCTCTGGTCGGCATGAACGTGTTCCTGGTGCTGACCATCGGCATCTTCGCTGCCGGTATCGTGGGCATCGCCACCGGCGCTATCGATCTGGCCGGTTTCGCTCAGGCTGTTTACAACGGCTTCTGCGGCATGAACGAGGTCTTCTTCCTGACCCTGCTGTGCGGCGGTATGTCTGAGCTGATCGCCAAGAACGGCGGTATCGAGTGGATCATCCAGAAGCTGGGCAAGGTCATGAAGGGCAACAAGTCCGCTCAGGTGGGCATTGCCGCTATGGTCTCTCTCTGCGACTGCGCTACCGCTAACAACACCGTGGCTATCATCGTGGCTGGCGACATGGCCCGTGAGGTCTCTCACGAGTACAAGGTTGACCCCCGCCGCACCGCTTCTCTGCTGGATATGTTCTCCTGCGTGTTCCAGGGCATCATCCCCTACGGCGCGCAGCTCCTGGTAGCTTCCTCCCTGTGCAACGCTACCGTTACCAACGGCACCACCATCAGCGCCGCCAACATCCTTGGCTCTCTGTGGTATTGCTGGTTCCTGGCTGCTTTCGGCATCCTGTCCATCTTCATCCCCTTCGCCGATGGCATCTGCCGCAAGGATCCCTGGAACTGGGAGTATGACTGCGCTGAGTCCAACGTGGCCGCTAAGAAGGCCCTGTTGGAGAAGGAAGCCGCTGAGGCACAGCAGTAATCAAACATTGGATCTCTCCTATTCTCGCACTCTTACTCTCCTAACGGAAAACGCCGGCCATTGGCCGGCGTTTTCCTGTTGCCTGCAAGGTTCTGTGTTTCAGGCGAAAAGAACCTGCGCAAAAAATAAACCGGACGAAATCGTCCGGTTCATTTATTTATATGTGCTTATTTGCCGACGATCTGACGATGCAGGGAAGAGGTATATGCAATGGAACGCTGAATAGACTGTTCCAGAAGGCGGACAAATCCTTCGGCGTGAGAGGAGAGCTTGGCGTTCTGCGGATAGATCCAGCCCAGCCGCACCGGATCCTTGTCCGTCAGAGGGATGGTGACCACATTGGCGGGGGAGAGATGCTCTGCAAGGAGGCCGCTGCCGGTGCTGTAAGCGTCCGTATTGGCCAGAACGTTCATGGCGGTGGAGCGGTTGTTGACGATGATGGCCTTGGAGGGCTTGCGCATGGATACCATGGGAAGCTCTTCGGAAAAGTCCACGGCTACGCCCTGAGCCTGTTCAAAGGAGCTGTAAGGATAGCCCTCCAGATCCGCCTCTGACACGTGCTCCAGCTGGGTGAGGGGATGTCCTTTCCGGACGTATACACAGGGGGGCACCGCCGCCAGCTCGTAGAAGGTCAGCTCCCGGGCGTCCAGCAGACGGCAGACGATCTTTTCCGTCAATTTGGTCAGATAGATGACGCCGATGTCCGCCCGGTGGTCATACACATCGTCGATCACGCCGTCCATGCTGGTCTCTTTCAATGTATATTGATAGCGGTTTTCCTGGTTTTGCTGGAGCATTTCCAGGAAAGCGTCCTCTGTAAAGGGATACCGCTGGGTGGAAACGCTGAAATGCACCGGCGCGATGGTGCTGCGGGATTCGCCGTATAGGCTCTCGATCCGCTGCTTCTGTTCCAGCAGCGAGACTGCATAGCCCAGAAACTCCTTGCCCTCCGGCGTAAACTCCACGCCCCGGTTGCTGCGGACGAAGAATTTGATGCCCAATTCCTCCTCCAGTTCCCGCACGGCGGTGGAAATGCCGGATTGGGACAAGAACAGCTTGTGGGCGGCCTTGTTGATAGAACCGCATTTGGAGATCTCCACCACATATGTCAGCTGCTGAAAGGTCATTGGATCGTCTCCTTTTTATAAAATTCATAAAATTTTCCGCAGGGTGCCGCAGGGGAACACAAGTCCGTCCGCCGGGCTCCTATGGATATAGTTATACATCGTTTGTTGAACCACATTATACGGAGCCTATCACGAAAAGTCAATCCATTATTAAAATAACTGTGAATGAATTGCGAAAAAGAGATACTAACACCTTTTCGCGGAACGTGATAGTATAATAGGTGAAATCCAATAAAAGTATCCGATGAGACTTTCTGGTTTACGGCAAATGTTTACATAAATTTTGCGTGTAAACACCTCTCTGCTCGACTCGCTCTCTCCTTTTGCCAAAAACGTGGAAAGTTCTTACAGATAACTGAAAAACGATAACAACAAAATTTGCCGGTCTCACCGGCCCCGGAACAAGGAAAGGAAGGCATTTATTATGGATTGCAAGAACATGGGCTTCGCTACTCGTCAGATTCACGCTGGTAAGCACGACAACGGTGTCGGCGCACTGTGCACCCCGATTTATCAGACCTCTACCTTCGAGTTTGATACCGTGCAGCAGGGCGGCGCCCGCTTCGCTGGTCAGGAAGAGGGCTACATCTACTCCCGTCTGGGCAACCCCTCTCTGACTCAGGTCGAGGAGAAGCTGGCTGCTCTGGAAGGCGGCGAGGCTGCTCTGGCTACCGCTTCCGGCATGGGCGCTATCTCCTCCGCTCTGTGGAGTTCTGTTGAGGCCGGTGACGAGATCGTTGCCAGCGATACCCTGTACGGCTGCACCTTCGCTCTGCTGAACCACGGCATGAGCAAGTTCGGCGTCAGCGTGAAGTTCGTTGACTTCGCCGATCTCGCTGCCGTGAAAGCCGCTCTGACCGAGAAGACCAAGGTTGTCTATCTGGAGACCCCCTGCAACCCCACTCTGAAGGTGGTTGACATCGCTGAGGTCGCCAAAATCGCTCACGAGTACAACAAGAACATCCGCGTCATCGTGGATAACACCTTCTGCTCTCCTTACATCCAGCAGCCCCTGTCTCTGGGCGCCGATGCGGTTGTCCACAGCGCTACCAAGTACATCAACGGCCACGGCGACGTGATTGCGGGCTTCGTGATTTCTGACGCTGAGTTCATCGGCAAGTGCCGTATGTTCGGCCTGAAGGATATGACCGGCGCCGTTATGAGCCCGTTCAACGCCTTCCTGATCGCCCGCGGCCTCAAGACGCTGGACATCCGTATGGAGCGCCACAGCGCCAACGCCATGAAGGTTGCCGAGTTCCTGCACGATCATCCCGCCATCGACAAGGTCTATTATCCCGGTCTGGAGGACTTCGAGGGCCACGAGATCGCCAAGAAGCAGATGAAGCTGTACGGCGGCATGATGTCCATTGAGCTGAAGGCCGACCGCGACGCCGTTGCCAACGCTCTGAACAAGCTGCAGCTGTGCACCATCGCCGTGTCTCTGGGCGATGCCGAGACGCTGGTCGAGCACGCCGCTTCCATGACTCACTCCACTTACACTCCCGAGGAGCTGAAGGCTTCCGGCATTTCCGAGGGTCTGGTCCGTATCTCCGTCGGTCTGGAAGATCCCGATGACATCATCGCTGATCTGAAGGCTGTCCTGGACACCTTGGTGTAATTTACACAAAAAAATTGACCCGCCGCTCCTCTTGAAGGAGGGGCGGCGGGTTTTTTGACCGGATCGGCAAGGGTTGACAGAAGCCGGATCCGTGTTTATACTTGAATCGTGGACGATTCAAGGAATTCTGTCTACGGCATGATTTGGAAAATCAGCACGAAACGATTTGGAAAGGAAGTACATCATTATGAATTACACCAACACTCCCGATGCCCCCGCCGCAATCGGCCCCTATTCTCAGGCTATCTCCGCCAACGGCTTCCTGTTTGCTTCCGGCCAGGTCCCCCTGATGCCTGGTACCGGTGAGATCGTCGGCACCACCATCGAGGAGCAGGCTGAGCGCGCCTGCCAGAGCATCAAGGCCATTCTGGCTGCTAACGGCCTGGGCTTCGAGGACGTCATCAAGACCACCTGCTTCCTGGCTAACATGGAAGACTTCGCTGCTTTCAACGGCGTGTACGGCAAGTATTTCACCGGCAAGCCCGCTCGTTCCTGCGTGGCCGTGAAGGAGCTGCCCAAGAAGCTGCTGTGCGAGATTGAGATCATCGCTGTCTGCAAGTAAGACATTTCTGACAACCAAAGAGCACCAAAAAGCAAAGCGTTTGTTTTGAAATGGACAGGCCGCTTTTCCGCTGAACGGCGGAAAAGCGGCCTGTAGTTTTTGAAAATAGTTTAATAGAGGAGAGAGTCCTGACTGCCGGGAAGAAAAGGTATATGTGCGGAAAACCCAGGGGACGCGCCATTGAAATCAAACATTTTCAGGACTTTTGTGAAGCTCTGAAAACAGAAGACAGAGTGTGTCGAAAAAAATTCAACACGAAAAAAGAGACGCCCGACCGGGCGTCTCTTTTTGTGCATATAGGGGGATTATGTGAAAAACGGGGATAGTCAAATGAAACCAGTCGCTATTTTCTGCGCGGTCACATCTGGAACAGGGTGATCATCAGCGGCATCGTGATGATGCAGAGCAGCATGGTCACCGTATTGATCAGACTGGCATAGAGTGCGTCCCGGCCGAACATCTGACTGAACTGGGTCACAATACTTGCCGAAGGGGCAACAGCGGAGAGCAGACTGATGATGATCAGCGTTTCTCCGTGAGGGGCCAGCGCAGCCAGACCGCTGTATTTGGCAACGCAGACCAAAATAACCGGCAAAACGATCAGCCGCAGCAGCACAGGCTTCCAAATCTGCCGGTAGGAGCGCAGACGCTGCATGTCGATACCTGCCATCAGCATGCCGATGATCAGCATGGCCACCGGGCCGATGGTGTCCCCAGCCATGCTGAAAGCAGACCCGATGACTGTGGGCAGCCGAAGCTGGAAAATAAACAGGAACAGACCCAGCATGATAGCCAGGATGTTCACATTGCATATCAGGTCCCGCAGAGAGATCTTCCTTTTGCCGCTGATGAGAATGCGGGCATGGGTCCAGTCCAGGATGGTTTGAATCATAGCATAGACCGTCACATACATGACCCACTCACTGCCGAAAATGAAACTGACCAGAGGGATGATCAAATTTCCGGCGTTGGGATACTGAATCGACGCCTCTTCCACAACGTCCAAGTGAAAAAGCCTTGCTGCCAGGGCTCCCAGTAGAATGCACAGACCGTTCATCACCAGTGCGGATAACAGAGCGAGCTCTACCATTTGGCTGTTTTCCGCCGTGCGTTCCACCTGAAAGCCGGAAATGCATACACAGGGAGTGATAATATACAGCAAAATCATAGATAGGGTTTTGCTGTCTTCTGACTTTAAAATGCCAGCCCTTACAATAGCCCAGCCCAAAAAAATCAGAATAAAAAGTTTTGCGATTTGCTGAAACAGGAGCAGGTTTAGCATGTTTCCTCTACGTCCTTCAGACGGCCCAGATAGGGACTTTCCGTCGTGCTCATGCTGGAAGCGGCATTTTTAAAGCGCTCCACGCTGGCGGTGGATTCCTTGACGGGACGGAGGGTGCCGGCGCCGGCCACGCAGCCGCCGGCAAACTCGCCGTCGTTCTGGAAGTCGATGCAGTACAGCTCCTTGCCGCCCGTTACGCCGCGAATTTCGCGCACGCGGTCTTTCATATACGTCCGCTGCTCGGGGGTCAGAAGCAGCGACGTGTCCGCATTCTGCCCAACGGGCATGTAGTGGAAATACCACGCGAAGACGCAGCCCTTGGAAATGAGCAAATCCAGAAATTCGTCGCTCGTGACGACCTTGTAGTTTCTGCTCGTGTAGCAGATAGATACGCCGAAGGGAATGCGGTAGCTGCGCATCAGGTCCATGGCCGCAAGCGCCTTCTGGAAGTGCCCGTCGCCGCGCCTGCCGTCGTTTGCCTCTTCAAAGCCCTCGATGCTCACAGAGACGAAGAAGTTGCCCACGCGGAGCATTTCCTTGCAGAATTCGTCGTCAATCAGCGTGCCGTTGGTAAAGGCGTGGAAGGCAATATCGCGGTGCTTTTCGCAGAGCCGGATCATATCCTTCTTGCGCATGAGCGGCTCTCCGCCGGTAAACAGGCATGCATGCGTGCCGAGCTCTTTGCCCTCGGTCAGAACGCGGTCCATTTCTTCGAATGTGAGGCTCTGCTTGTGCCCATATTCCGCTGCCCAGCAGCCGGTGCAGTGCATGTTGCACGCGGAGGTCGGGTCCATCAGAATCAGCCACGGGACGTTGATATCATACTTTGCCGCCGTCTGCTGCGCCACATGGTAGCCGCGGATGCCGCCTTCATAGACGGCATTGGTCAGGAACGTTTTGAGAATGTACGGGTCGTTGTCGCGAATCAGGCGCTGGGCATAATGCGCCCATTTGCCGTCCGGGTCGTTTGCAATCATGCGAAGCGTCTGGAAAGAGTTCTCGCTCCACACGTCGCTGTGGAGCTTTTCCACCATGTTCACAAGGTCGGTGGCAACCTGCGCCGCGTCCTGCGTCTGCCCTTTTTTGATGAGGTTGTCGAGAATTGTCTCAAATGCCTTTCGTTCGGCGGCGTGGGATAGTTTATCGGTGAGCGTCATAAAAGCCGTCCTTTCGTTTGTAAAACTCCGGGTTTTTGTCTGTAAGGTCAGTATAGTGGACCGGCTTGCCCTCTGGTATGGACAAACCGGCGCTCGTGCCTACTAACTGGGCAGCGCCCGGGCAACCGCCCAATTTTGCGGCAAACGCGCGCCGCTGCCCAAAGAGGCAAATGCAGAGTGGAAGAAGCGGGAAAACTCACTGAAAATGCAGGAAATGCGGCGTGTGAATCGCACAATCTTTTTTCCCGCGCGCCGCAAAATTTTGTCGCATGGTACAATGTTTTTTCCCGCGCGCAATTTCCTCTTGAAAAATGCGCCCGCCGGTGGTAAGCTTGCACCATCTCAGAAAAGACACCGCAGAAAGGAGACCGAACCATGCGCAGCACCATGAACCGGATGCATACCGCTCGTTTCGCACAGGTCTCCTGCGCGCGCTTTGCCTGCTCTGAGAGCACTGCCATCATGATGATTCTGGACGCCATTTCGGCGTCCATTTTTGCGCTTATTTCCATTCTTTCCATTCGACTTCTTCCGGCGCAAGCCGCCCGAAACCTGACGATCTGCCAACCGCGTGCATGTCTTGCATGAGCATTTTCCGCTCCTGAAAAAGCTGCATCCCCAGAGGCTTCGCCACGTTTCGGCGGAGCCTCTTTTTCGTACCCTTTCAAGATCAAGCCCGTGATCAGACGGTATTGATAAAAACCCCAACGAAAGAGAGACTACCCCATGGAATTTTTCAACTTTGTGATGGCACTCAGCCCGATTGTCGTCGTTCTGGTCGGCATTCTGGCGTTTCACCAGTCGGCAAAAAAGGTTGCCCCGATCGCACTGGTCTGGACGCTGATTCTCGCCTTTACGTATTTTAACGTCACCGGCGCAACGTTCAAGGAAAACGTCGCGACGTATGACTCGCTCGTCTGGAAGGGCTTGAAGGAAGGTCTCAAGATTGTCCTGATGGTCTTCGGCGCGTTTGTGATTCTGAATCTGCTGCGCGAGACCGGCGCAATCGAAGACGTCAAATCCACGATTGCGAGAATCAGCGTCGACCGCCGCGTGCAGGTGGTGATCATCGGCATGATGCTCCCGATCTTTTTAGAGGGCGCAGCAGGCGCGGGCGCTCCGGCAGCCATCGCAGCTCCCTTCCTCGTTGCCCTCGGCTTTGACCCGGTGACGTCGATTGCCATTGCGCTGCTCGGCGACGCAACGCCTGCCTCCTGGGGCGGCGCCGGTCTTACCACCATCAACGGCGGCGCGGCACTGGTGGACGCCGGCGTATCGACCGTGGCGCTCAACTCCGCAATTCCACATGTTCGGCGTTCTCGTCATTCCGTTTCTCATGGTCTGGATGGCATACGGCAAAAAGGGCTTCAAGGGCATCGTGCCGTATCTGACCTTCGCAGGCGTTTCGACGTGTCTTGTAATGTTTGTCCTGTCGAATTTTGTCGGCGCCGAAGTCACGTCGATGGGCACGGGTCTGATTTCGATTCTGCTGTCCGTTGCGTATGTGAAGCTCGTCGGCGTGAAAACGCCGGAGGAATTTCGCAATAAAGAAGAAGCCCGCGCGCGCAAATATTCCTCGTTCCGCGCAATGTCTCCCTACATCTACATGCTGATCCTGCTGCCGGCAGTGCGCTACGGCTTCCCGGCGCTCGTTCCCAACGGCTTTGCCATCATGTGCACGTTCGGCTATATTTTCTGGGTCGACCTCGTGATTCTCGTCTGCAGCATGCTGGGTGCGGCGACGCTCAGAGTCAGCGTCAAAACCTACCACGAGGTTTGCAGGCGTACGGTCGGTCATGTCGCGCCGGTGCTGGTCACGATGGGAAGCCTTCTCGTCGTTTCCTACATCATGCAGTCTCCCAGTACGGGCATGATGAACCTGCTTGCCTCCGATATTGCAGCAATTGTCGGGAAATTCTATCCGGCAGCGGCAGTTCTGATCGGTTCGAGCGGCGCATTCATCACCGGTACCGGTCTGGGCTCGAACATCATGTTTGCCGACATGCACCTGCAGGCAGCTGAAGCGCTTTCCATGAACCCCATCACGATCTTCGCGGGGCAGAACGCGGGCGCTTCGCTCGGCAACCTGATCTGCCCGAACAACACGGTCGCCGCCTGCGCAACGGTCGATCAGGTGGGCAACGAGAGCGAGGTCATGAAGAAGACCTTCAAGGCCTTCGCCATCATCCTTGTTTTGTACATGGTTCTCGCCATGCTTTATACCTGCGTGCTCTTCCCCAACTTCGGCATGTAAGGGCCGCACAAACGATCAGTTAACTACACGGGCACACCGTTTTTGAGAAAGGAAGTATTCTTATGGCAAAGAAAAGAGTTCTCGGCGTGGTCGGCATGGGTCATGTCGGCGCACATGTGGCTTACGCTCTGGCGATCCAGGGCATCGCGGACGAGCTGGTGCTCGTCGACCAGAACGAGCAGAAGCTCGCAAGCGAAGTGCAGGATCTGCGCGACGCAGTCGCGTACATGCCCCACCGCGTGACGGTGCGCGGCGGCGACTTCTCCGACCTTGGCGTGTGCGACGTCATCGTCAACAGCGTCGGCAAGATCGACCTGCTGCGCGGCACGCATGACCGCGTGACCGAGATGGACTTCACCATCCCCGCTGTGCGCGGCTACGCGGAAAAGATCAAGGCCAGCGGCTTTGACGGCGTGCTCATCAACATCACCAACCCCTGCGACATCGTCACGCGCGAGCTGGCACTGCATCTGGGCCTGCCCCGCGGCCGTGTGTTCGGCACCGGCACGGGCCTCGACACCTCCCGTCTTCTGAGCGCGCTGGCGCGCCAGACCGGCCTTGACCACAAGTCCATCACCTGCTACATGATGGGCGAGCACGGCAACCAGCAGTTCGCGCCCTGGTCCTGCGTCAGCTTCCGCGGCGTGCCGCTGGATGAGTGGGCCAAGACCGACGAGCGCTTCCGCTTCGACCGCGACGCGCTGCAGAAGGAGTCCATCGGCGGCGGCTGGGTCACCTTCTCCGGCAAAAACTGCACCGAGTACGGCATTTCCACCACCGCCGCCCGGATGGTACACATTGTTCTCCACGATGAAAAGGCCATCATGCCCGCCAGCATGGAGCTTTGCGGCGAATACGGGGAGAGCGGCCTGTTTGCAGGCGTGCCCTGCGTCATCGGCGCAAAGGGCGTAGAGGAAGTGGTGGAGCTGCCCCTCACCGACGAGGAAAAGGCAAAATTCCATGCCTGCTGTGAGGGCATCCGCCACAACATGGAGCATCTCAAGGAAATCTAAAGCAAACTATACCAACAGGAGGTCATCCTTATGAATATCACGATCACTAAGACTACCCATCCCGGCACGCTGCCCCCGTCCGACCAGCTCGGCTTCGGCACCGTGTTCACCGATCATATGTTCCTGATGGACTACAGCGCCGACAAGGGTTGGCATGACGCGCGCGTCGTGCCCTACGGCCCCATCACGATGTCCCCGGCCGCGAGCGTCCTGCACTACGGCACCGAGGTCTTTGAGGGGCTGAAGGCCTACCGCCGTCCCGACGGCGGCGTGCAGCTCTTCCGTCCCTGGGAAAACGTTGCCCGTCTGAACCGCTCCTGCGAGCGTCTGGGCCTGCCCCAGCTTGATCCCGACGATGCGCTGCAGGCCATCAAGACCGTCGTCAAGGTCGACGAGAACTGGGTCCCGAGCGATCCCGGCACGTCCCTCTACATCCGTCCGTTCCTGTACGGCACTGACCCGACGCTTGCCCTGCACGGCGTGCATGAGGCGACATTCGCCATCATTCTTTCTCCATCCGGCAGCTATTTCTCCGACGGCTTGAAGCCCGTGCCCATCATGGTCGAAACGGAAGACGTGCGCGCGGTGCGCGGCGGCACAGGCGAAGCCAAATGCGGCGGCAACTACGGCGCGTCCACCCGTGCCGGTGAGCGCGCTGAGGCCAAAGGCTATTCGCAGGTCTTGTGGCTTGACGGCGTGGAGCGCAAGTACGTGGAGGAGGGCGGCGGCATGAACGTCATGTTAAAAATCGGCGGCACCGTCGTCACCCCGGCGCTGACTGGCTCCATCTTGC
>ENA-ORSC01001984-ORSC01001984.1-human-gut-metagenome-genome-assembly--contig:-NODE-1984-length-13058-cov-3.701300_pt1 | contig 13058 bp, 9 predicted proteins | sample MGYA00242178_ERZ509140 | MGnify/ENA primary metagenome ERZ509140 (study PRJEB26280, sample SAMEA2338681) | human gut metagenome | biome: human gut; feature: human-associated habitat; material: faeces... | reverse complement strand
CATACTCTTCTACTTTTGGCACCCCTTCCTCGCCCATCTTAAAGAGCTTGACGGTACTGCCTTCTAACTGTTTTTCTGCCTGGATAAAATAACGTCCGTCTGTCCACAGTCCAGCCTCTTCTTTTGTGATGACTGCTGTTCCGGCAGATCCGGTAAATCCGGTCATATAAGCTCTTGCCCGATAATGAGGACACACATATTCAGATTCATGACAGTCAGTGGACGGGACCACATAGACCGTGATCCCGTTCTCCTTCATCTTCTCTCTTAATGCAGTTATACGCTCGCAAACTGTTGCCATTAGTTCCACTCCGCTTTCTGAAAGGCTTTGTAACCTCTGTATGCTTCATAAATATCTGCCTTGCTGGTAGCTTCCCACGGTGCATGCATGGAAAGAACTGCAACACCGCAGTCGATTACGTTCATGCCGTACAAAGCAAGAATGTAAGCAATTGTTCCGCCGCCGCCGACATCGATCTTGCCAAGCTCAGCGGTCTGGAATGCAACGCCGGACTCCTCCATGATCGCACGGATATGTGCAACATATTCTGCGTTTGCATCATTGGAGCCGGATTTTCCGCGGGCACCTGTAAATTTATTGAACACCATGCCGCGTCCGAAGAACGCTGCGTTTTTCTTTTCAAAAGCAGACGCATAAGAGGGATCAAATGCTGCGCTTACATCAGAAGAAAGCATATCAGAGGCTGCCAGACATCTTCTGACATTTAATTCACTGTATTCGCCGACAAGATTTAACACCTCTGCAACGGTATTTTCGAAGAAACGGGACTGCATGCCGGTTGCGCCGACGCTGCCGATCTCTTCTTTATCTACCAGGATGCAGCATGCGGTGCGCTCCGTCTGACCAATTTCCAGCATCGCTGCCAGAGAAGTAAATGCGCATACTCTGTCGTCCTGACCATAACCAAGCACCATGCTTCTGTCCAGGCCTGCTTCTCTTGCCTTGCCGGCCGGTACAACTTCCAGCTCTGCGGACAGGAAATCCTCTTCCTCAATGCCATACTGCTCCGCCAGAAGCTTCATCACGCCAGCCTTTACCGCCTCTTTTTCTTCTCCTGCCAGCGGTCTGCTGCCGAAGATTAAGTCAAGCGCTTCGCCCTCGATGACCTTGGAAGCCTTCTTTTCCATCTGCTCTGCAGACAGGTGGATCAGCAGATCAGAAATGAAGAATACCGGATCGTCTTCGTTTTCACCGATATTGATCTCTACGATGGAGCCGTCCTTCTTTGCAACGACGCCGTGCAGCGCCAGAGGCAGGGTTACCCATTGATATTTCTTGATACCGCCGTAATAATGAGTATCCAGGAGGGCAAAATCGGAATCCTCATACAGAGGGTTCTGCTTGATGTCCAGTCTGGGGGAATCGATATGTGCACCCAGAATGTTTAAGCCTTCGGTCATCGGCTTTGTTCCGATCTGGAACATCACAACCGTCTTGTTCATCCATACCGCATATACCTTGTCGCCTGCAGAAAGCTTCTTGCCCTCTTTCATCAATTCGGGCAGCTCGCGGTATCCTGCCGCTTCAATCTGATTTACAATCGTATCGACACATTCCCGCTCTGTTTTACCGTTGTCAAGAAAATCCATATAGTCTTTTGCCAGCGCATCTACCTTTGCGCTTTTGGCTTCGTCATAGCCTTTCCAAGCATTTTTGCGTTCCATTATTTCTTTATCTCCTTACGTTTGTTCTTGTTACCGAGCACCGAGGCTACCAGCCTCTTGGCACGCGGCACTTCCTCATCGTGAATCCGGAAGGTGCAAAGAGCCTTTTCCCCGACTCCAAACAGTTTTGAAAAAAATCCCTGCTTTTCGAAACGGCAGGAATAGGAAATCCGGTTTGCCAGAAGAATTCTCTCGATCTGCTCCTTTGTCCCCATATCGTATACCTTGCAGAAATCCACTTCATTATTCACCGTTCCGAGCGCGGTCGTTTTTTTCTCCATATATTCCTCCCTGTCCGATGTTCCATACGCAGAGCCCTTTTTGCTGCAAAACGGCATCAGGGCTCTGCTTACGTCTTTTTATTACTGTCTTAATTCAATGCCAAGCTGTTCCAGACCATTTAAGATCTTCTTCATTGCCGCTGTGATTTCTGCATCCTCCAGCGTCTTATCCTTTGCACGGAAGGTCAGGGTATAAGCGATGGACTTATAGCCTTCCTTGATCTGTGTGCCCTCGTAAATATCAAATAACGAGTAGCTTTCCAGAATCTTGCCGCCGCGCTGTGCCAGAATCTTTTCAATCTGACCTACCAGAACGGTTCTCGGTACAACCATACTGATATCTCTGGTCACTGCAGGATATTTTGCGATGCCCTCGTACTTGCGGTCGAAGGATGCAAAGCCATCCACTGCAGGCATATCCAAAACTGCCACATAGGTTCTCTGACCGATGCCGTAGTTTGCCATTACCTTCGGATGTACTTCACCGAGATAGCCGATTACGGTTCCATCATAAACAACGTTTGCCTGACGGCCGGGATGCAGCCACGGCTTCTGTGCGTTCGGATCGTACTCCGCTTTCTTCTTCATACCGATGTGCTCCAGAAACTCTTCGATAACACCCTTCATCGTGAAGAAGTCGCCTTCTCCGTAAAAACCGAGTGTAAACTGCATGCGCTCGTCCGGAAGCTCTGTCAGAGGCAGCGCCTTGGGCAGATAAATGTTGCCAATCTCATATAAACGAACGTCCTTGTTTCTGCGGTTATAGTTGGTTGCAAGGCTTGTCAGCATGCCGTTTAACGAAGTGGTACGCATGATGGAATAATCCTCGCCCAGAGGGTTTAAGATCGTTACAGTCTTGCGCAGCTTACTGTCTGCCGGGATCAGCAGCTTATCGAACACTTTCGGGCTTTCGAACGAATAAGACATACCCTGGGAGAAGCCGCAGTATTCTGCGATATCCCTTGCCTTCTGTTCAATTCTTTCTTCGAAGGAAAGCTTACCGGTTGTCGCTTCGCCGGAGGGCAGGGTGGTCGGGATCTTGTCATAGCCGTAGAAACGTGCTACTTCTTCTGCGATATCGGCAAAGCCTTCCAGATCCTGACGGAACGAGGGAACAACAATTTCGTTGGCAGCTTCGTCATATGCAAGCTCGATGCGTCCGAAGTACTCCAGCATCTGCTCTTTTGTGATATCTGTTCCGAGGAAACGGTTGATCTTTTCGGGCTCAAACGGAATTCTGCGCAGGGGCTTGATCGGCTCGCAGACATCTACCATGCCGCCTACTACCTCGCCGCAGCCCAGCTCTTCGATCAGCTGGCACGCTCTGTCGATTGCTGCTTCTGCATTGACCGGATCCAGACCTTTTTCGAAAATACCGGAAGCCTCGGTACGCATACCGATTCTCTTTGCAGATTTCCGGATATTGGGACCGTTGAATGTTGCAGCCTCGAATAAAACGGTGTGCACATCGTCTGTGATCTTGCTGTTTTCGCCGCCCATGATACCAGCGATGCCGACTTCTTTTTCCGCGTCGCAGATCATCAGAACCTGATTGTCCAGCTTGCGGATCTGACCATCCAGCGTCTCGAACTCATCTCCGTCCTTTGTACGGCGGACGATGATCTTATGTCCTGCGATCGTGTCCAGATCATATGCATGCATCGGCTGTCCGTACTCTGCCATAACGTAGTTCGTGATGTCTACCAGGTTATTGATTGGCCGGATACCTGCTGCAGCCAGACGTCTCTGCATCCACTTCGGGCTCGGAGCGATTTTGATATTTTTGCAGACCCTTGCGCAGTAACGGGTGCACAGATCGGTATCCTGTACTTCTACGTCCACATAATCGTGTACATTCTCGCCGTTTGCGTGTACTTCCACAACCGGAGGAATGAACGGCTTTCTGAAGGTTGCAGCCGCCTCTCTTGCGATGCCTAAAATGCTGTAGCAGTCTACACGGTTGCTGGTGATTTCATATTCAAATACGGTGTCGTGCAGACCGAGTGCCTCTACTGCGTCCGTGCCGACTTCTACATCGTCGTCGAAAATGTAAATGCCGTTCTCCGGTGCTTCCGGATACATGTCGCGGCTGCTGCCCAGCTCCTCGATGGAGCACATCATACCGTCGGACTCAATGCCTCTTAACTTGCCGGCCTTAATCTTAATGCCATCCTCCGGCAACGGACTGCCGTCATGACCGCCTGCAACCTTACCGCCGTCTAAAACAACCGGAACCTTGTCGCCTTCCTTTACATTAGGTGCGCCGGTTACGATCTGAATCGTACGGTCGCCTACGTTAACCTGGCAGATAATCAGTTTGTCTGCATCGGGATGCTTTTCGATCTTCTCAATCTGTCCGATTACAATCTTTTCCAGGTTTTTATCCATGCGCTCATAGCCTTCTACCTTGGTGCCGGTCAGCGTCATGGCGTCAAAATACTCCTGATCGGTGCAGGAAAGGTCGGGCACATATGCTTTAATCCATGATAATGCTGTATTCATCTTCCTCTTTCTCCTTCCCGTTAAAACTGCTTTAAGAATCTGATGTCATTTTCATAAAGCAGACGCATATCGTCGATTTCGTATTTCAGAAGGGCGATACGCTCCAGACCTACGCCGAATGCAAAGCCGGAGTATTCTTCCGGATCGATATTGCACATCTTGAGTACCTTGGGATGTACCATACCGCAGCCCAGGATTTCAATCCAGCCGGAGCCCTTACAGAACCGGCAGCCCTTACCGCCGCACTTAAAGCAGCTGACATCTACTTCTGCACTGGGCTCTGTAAACGGGAAATGATGAGGACGGAATTTTACTTTGGTATCTTCGCCGAACAGCTCTTTTGCAAACTCTGCAAGTGTGCCCTTTAAGTCGGCAAAGGTAATATTCTTATCGATAACCAGACCTTCGATCTGATGGAAGGACGGAGAATGGGTTGCATCCACTTCGTCGGAACGGAATACTCTGCCGGGTGCGATCATACGGATCGGCAGCTTGCCCTGTTCCATAGTACGAACCTGAACCGGAGAGGTCTGGGTACGCAGGACGATTTCCTCATTGATATAGAAGGTATCCTGCTCGTCTCTTGCCGGATGATCCTTCGGGATATTCAGCGCTTCGAAGTTGTAGTAGTCCTTCTCGACTTCGGGACCACGAACCACTTCGTAGCCCATGCCGACGAAAATTCTCTCTACCTCTTCCAGAGCGATCGTGTTGGGATGACGATGTCCAACGGAATTTTTCTTTGCAGGCAGGGTAACGTCAATCACCTCATTCTTTAAACGAGCTTCCAGCACACGGTCTTCCAGCTTTGCTTTTTCAGTTTCCAGTGCTGTTTCAATTTCAGCGCGCACTTCATTGACCATCTGTCCAACCTTCGGACGGTCTTGTGGCGCTACCTCCTTCATGCTCTTTAACAGCTCGGTCAGGGCGCCCTTTTTACCCAGTGCGCTGACTCTTACCTCGTTGAGCTTATCCAGGTTCTCGGAGGCGTCGATCTGTTTTAAAATCTCTTCTCTGATTTTTGCCAGTTTCTCTTTCACAGCAAACTCCTTTCTGTCAGATAGCCGTTTCTCTTCTGTGCGGCCTTCTACTTTCCCGGGACCTTCCTTTGATTATGATAAACAGCAAAACTGCCCTGCAATTTTTACTGTCATGCCCAATAGAAAGGATTCTATTGGCAGAATAAAAAGAAAGCCCCTGGTTTATTAAACCAGGGACGAAAAAATTCCGCGGTACCACCCTTGTTCCCGCCATCGGCAGGCACTCATTGCAGACGTAACGTGTCCTGTGCGTTCCGACCTACCCAAAAGCGCTGACAACAGGCTCTCTTCAGCCGAACGGCTCCGGTGGGAAATTCGTATCCGATCCTGTTGGAAAAGCTCTCAGCCAATGGCTTCTCCTCTCTGCCGGTACAGGAAATACTACTGACACCTTCATCGCCTTTACGCCTTATTGTAAAAAATCCATCCCGAAAAGTCAATACTATTTCTCGAGAATCTCTCTTCGAAACGGAACAGCAAACCGGTTGATATGCGCTCCGACTAACAGCAGATACATACAAAAATACAACCACATCATCACGACAATGATTGTAGAAAGGCTTCCGTATACGCCGAAATCATTGAACTGCTCTATGTATACCGAAAAACCCCAGGAAAATAAATTCCACGTCACTGCCGTAAACAGCGCGCCCGGAAGCTGCTTTGCGAACTTCAGCTTCACGTTTGGCACATAGGCATAGATCACCATAAACACCAGCGTCAGGATGCCCCAGGAAAACAGCGGTTTAAAATGCATCGCTGCAGACATCAGATGATCCAGCATCGGGACCCTGTCATTTAAAAGACGTACCAGCGTTGTTCCAAATACCATAAAAACGAGAGAGAGCAAAAGGACGATCAACAACAGAATCGTATAAAAAGATGCCAAAATTCGCTGTACAAAATAGTTACGATCCTCCACAACGCCGTTCATCGCATTTAAGCCGCGCATGATGGACAGCATGCCTTTGCTTGCCGACCATACAGTTACGATCGCCGCGACGCTCGTAACGCCAACAGTGCTGTTATAGAGCGATTCGATCAGGCTGCTCATCATCGGCACAATCGGCGATGGCATGACCTCTGACACCGCCTTTAACAAGTCGGATTTCTGCAGCGTCGTCAAGGGCAGCAGGGAACACAATAAAATAATAATCGGAATGATCGACAAAAACATAAAGTATGCAGAGCTTGATGCAAATGCGTTGACATTTGATTTTGACATATGCCTGCCAAACCCTGTAATCAGCCGGATTTTCTTTTTCATAAACAGATCTTTTCCTTTCCGGTTTTTCATTTTGCGGTGCGTTGCTGCGTGGACTTTTCAGGAAATCATTTTTAGCTGACATCCTTTATAAAAGAACGTCAAAATTTCTTCTGCGCTGACAGACGCCTCCGCCATATGCTTCGCCCCATTCTGGGACATGCCGATTCCGTGCCCGTAACCACCGCCAATTAGAGTATATCCTATCACAAAGCCGTCCTCTTTAAAAGTACTGACTTGAAAAAAGCTGCTCGGTAAAAGCGATGTTACCGCTGCCCTGCTCCCATCCTGTCTGACCGCCTGTGTTTTTCCGTCACACAGCACATACCGGATGCTGTATTCCGACTGTATCCGTACCTGCCCGTTTTCACTTTCGATCAAAAGTTCCTGCGCCGCGCCGCCGCTGCTGCGTTTTGTAACACGGATTTCCCGGATTTTCCCTGTGTTTTCAGACAGTTTCGTGCGCTCCTTTACTGCATTCCATTCTCCAGCTTCCCCAGGCACGAACACACACTGTCCATCCGCTTGTGCCCGTATCCATACCCTTTCCCAGAGTGCCTTTTCATCAACGGTTTCTGCCCTATAGCTCCAACGGTACCACGGCTCTTCTTTCTCATAAAAATCGCCGTCCCTCTGCCTCAAAAACGCTTCCATTACATCCGACTGCTCCAGCAGCTGCGCCTGCTGCAAAATCGGTGCCATCGCAGCAACGCTTTCCTGCCCGCCAAGCTGTCTCGTCAGCTCCATGTTTCTTTCGTCGATCGCCTGCGCACACAGATACGGATATGCTTCTGCCCGGGTCCCTCTCCAGACCGACAAATCCGTACCATAGCCGCAGGACGTGGAATAATAATAGGTCTGCGCCGGCTCCTCCCCGTAAAATAATACCTGTCCGGACGTCTCCTTGACCGCCTGTGTCGTCTGCCCCTGCTCTGCAAGATTCTGATACACCTGAAACGCCGTGCTGTCATCCACATGCGCCCCATACTCCGGTAATCCGGCGCGCTGCAGCCTTTCATATGCATAGGTTCTGGCACAGATCGCCTGGCTCTTTAACGCTTCCAGTGGATAAGACGCCGGCATTTCGCCCGGCACGACCCCATAAAGGTATTCTTCCAGCGGCAGCTCGTTGATTACAACAATTCCATCCTCCCGGCGCACCAGTTCGAGCCTGCCGCGGTAGTTTGCCTGCCCCTGTGCCCGCTCCACGCCGGATAACATCAGATGCCCGGTCAGGATTTTCGGTTCGATTGTAATCCGCCCGGTCTGATCAAACAACGGAGAATCCCGCGTAATGACAAGACGCTGACCTTTTTCGAGCGTGGTAAGCTCGTTCTCGACGTTCCAAATCCTACAATCACAGTCCGCGAAAAGCTCCACGGCCTGATGTACGCTGTTTGCATAGCCAGACGTCTTAATCAGCACGCGAATGGTTTCCATCTTTTCTTCCCGCACCGCCAGCGCTGCCTCAATCGTTCCGTCCTCCACTACAAAATCCGTAAACCCATAGCCGATTTTCAATTCTCCGATGTCCATCTGTGAAAGCCGCCCATACAACCGATAACACTGCAGATCCTCCGAAAAAGGAATCGTCCCGTGACCTTCGATTTCTGCGCCGTTTCGCGACACGCCGAGCAGCCGTCCGGAAATCTTGTCTGGCTTTTGGCACACAATGACAGGCTTTCCTGTTTCAAACGTCAGATCACAGACTGCTTCGGAAAGTTGTGCTGTATCTGAAACCACCGTCGTACTTTTTCTGTCCCTTTTCCAATCCGATTCTCTGTTTTCTTCTGTCCTCTGTCCCTCCGCAGAATCTGTTTTTACTTCAACTGCCGCCGCGCCGGAAAATTCACAGTCTTTCCAGAACCCGTGTATGCTCTGTCCGGTCGTCTCGATCATCCAGACATTTTTTAATATGACCGGTTCCGTTAATCTATTTCGAACTGCATACAGGCAATCCTCCCTTACGATCGCACGCACTGGACAAAACTGCATGGATTCTGTCAAAAACGTTGCCGACGCAGCCATCCGGACACCGTTCTGCGTCAGGATGCGCAGCTCTGTTTTCTGGCTCTGCGCATCCTTTTTGCCACCGGAAGCAGTCCCCATTTCGCGCATCAGAGCAGCTTGCGCGCTTTCTTGCGCATCTCCCGGTCCATTTTCATCCCCCTTCAAAATGCCCAACACTACGACCGTCTCCTCCCGAATCCTTCCGGCAGCATCATACTTTCTTTTTGCCCGGTCGAACCAGTCGTACCAGTCCGCTTCCTCCACCCGCTCAGTCCCCGTATACGCACCGCCTAAAAATAACTCCCGGCTGCCCGGCAGGCAGGAAAAATACTGTTTTGCCTGGGTCCACGTCAAATAGCCGTCGTCAGATTCCGCCTGAAATTTTTTCATCAAATCCAGTACCTGGTCGGGGGTTGACCGACTGCCGGCAGCATGCGCAGATACTACAGCCGCCTGTGTATTATCCCCGTCAAACTCCTGCGCAGCATCGGTTGTCTCTGCGAGCGCCTGTGTCGGCTGCTCCTGCCTACAGTCTGCAAGGAGCCAGACCATATGGCCTGCGTCCTCGATCCCGATATAGCTGTCCTGTTTTTTTTCACCCGTCAGCAAAAACTGATCTGCCGTCTTTTTGCACAGCCCAAACAAAAAAACGGCACCGATCAGAACCGCCGCCAGTTTCCCCAAAAGACGCCTGCGCGCCTGTTGTCTCTTCCTGCGTTCCTGAAACGACTCCCGTCTTTCCATTTGATTTTATCACTCCCATGAAGTTTTCTTACAAAAGATAAAGAGACAACCCTTCCGGATCGTCTCTTTATCTTTTGTATCCCCCAAAATGCCGCCTCCCATCTTCTGACTCCTAGCCAAGGCCAGGTGGGTAACCGCAACCGGCGCTTCTGCCTTCCCCTGCGCAATGAGGGCCTGACATCTACCCGGCAATATAGGAATCCCGTTTAAAGTAAATGTAGGTTCAAAACAACAGGAGTTCTCGTACATTTCAGGTTGTTTTCATTATATCCAATTCATCCCGAAAATACAACAGAAATTTTTTTACCGCTCTGCACGCATCGGATTGTTTAAGAAATCTTCATATGCAAGACGGATTCCATCTTCCAGCTCGGTTTGGTAAGTCCAGCCCAGATTCTTCAATTTGGAAACATCCAGAAGTTTTCTGGGTGTGCCGTCGGGCTTTGTGGAATCCCACTTGATCTCGCCGGTGTAGCCGATCACCTTCGCGGTCAGCTCCGTCAGCTCCTTGATGGTCAGCTCTTTTCCGGTTCCGACATTAACGGTTTCATTTCCGGAATAATTGTTCATCAGAAATACGCAGGCATCCGCAAGATCATCCACATATAAGAACTCGCGCAGCGGCGTGCCGGTTCCCCAGCAGGTTACCTCTGTCGCGCCGGAAACCTTCGCCTCATGGAAACGGCGGATCAGCGCCGGAAGCACATGGCTGTGGGTCGGATGATAGTTATCGTTCGGTCCGTAAAGATTGGTCGGCATTGCAGAAATATAATCCGTTCCGTACTGGCGGTTTAAGAACTCACAGTATTTCAGACCGGAAATTTTTGCAAGCGCATAGGCTTCGTTCGTCTTTTCCAGCTCGGAAGTGAGCAGGCAGCTCTCCGGCATCGGCTGCGGAGCCATTCTCGGATAAATGCAGGAAGAGCCTAAAAACAGCAGCTTCTTGCACTGATTCTGCCATGCGGAATGTATGACATTCATTTCCAGCGTCATGTTGTCATACATAAAATCCGCCAGCGCTTCCTGGTTTGCAACGATGCCTCCAACCTTTGCTGCTGCCAGGAAAACATAATCCGGCTTCTCTGCTGCAAAAAAATCTTCCACATCCTGCTGTCTGCACAGATTCAGCTCCTTATGAGTTCTTGTTACAATATTGTGATATCCGGCTTTTTCCAGTGCGCGCACGATTGCGGAGCCAACCATGCCGCGATGTCCTGCCACATAAATTTTGGCGTCTTTTTCCATCATGATGTTATCCTTCTTTCCTTATGTAACTGCCGTACATAACATATGCCATGCATGCACGCCTTTTTTTGCACCTATGCGTGCTTTTTCCCGAGGCTTACGCCTGCGTGCCTGCTTCTTTCACTGCCTTTTCGCGTTTTGCCAGCATTCTGTCGTGCTCTGCCATAATGCGGACAAGCTCTGCATAGCTGGTCTTCTGCGGGTTCCAGCCAAGAACAGTCTTCGCCTTTGTCGGGTCGCCCCAGAGGTTGTCTACATCGGTCGGACGGAACCATGCAGGGTTGACGCAGACAAGCATCTTGCCGGTCGCCTTGTCATATCCCTTTTCGTTCAGACCTTCACCTTCCCAGCGCAGTTCAATACCGTTTGCTGCAAACGCTTTTTCGGTAAAGTCCCGGACGGTGTGCTGCTCACCGGTTGCAATAACAAAATCTTCGGGTGTATCGTGCTGTAAGATCATCCACATGCACTCTACATAGTCTTTTGCATAGCCCCAGTCACGCTTGGAATCCAGATTGCCCAGCTCCAAATGATCCTGCAGACCCTCTGCGATTCTGCCCGCTGCCAGTGTAATCTTACGGGTTACGAAATTTTCGCCGCGACGCTCAGACTCATGGTTAAACAGGATACCGTTTACTGCAAACATGTCGTAAGCTTCTCTATATTCCTTGGTGATCCAGAAGCCGTACTGCTTTGCAACTGCATAGGGGCTGTAGGGATGGAATGGTGTTGTCTCTCTCTGGGGAACCTCTTCTACCTTGCCGTACAGCTCGGAAGTGGAAGCCTGATAAACCTTCGTCTTTTTGGTCAGCCCGAGAATGCGGACTGCCTCCAGAATCCGCAGCACGCCGATCGCGTCCACGTCGCCGGAATACTCCGGTACGTCAAAAGAAACCTGTACATGGGACTGTGCAGCCAGGTTATAGATTTCATCCGGCTGTACAATGCTGATGATACGGATCAGGGAAGAGGAATCGGAAAGATCCCCGTCATGTAAGGTAATCGCATTCTTTGCGATCAGATGGTCAATTCTTGCTGTATTCGAAATGGAAGCGCGTCTGGTAATGCCGTGCACCTCATAGCCTTTTTCCAGCAAAAACTCTGCCAGATAAGAGCCGTCCTGTCCGGTAATGCCTGTAATCAATGCTTTTTTCATAAAAATTTCATCCTTTCCTGATTTTATCGCTCTGATGTCATATCTTTCTCATAATAGTTGATATTCTACCTGATCTTTTTCGATTTTAGAAGAGCATATCTTGCACAGAACTAGCATTATATTGACTTTTATGATATACTAAAAGCTGCTACTCTGATTAAAAATCTACAGGAGAATTTTTTATGGATACCGCTCTTTTTGAAGGAACTCTCGTGGAATCCGAACGGATTTTGTATACACCGTCCACCTTTGCCCGGACAAACCTCATCCATCTGCAGGAATGCGGCCGCTTAAAAGCGTTGTCCCCCCACACCAGCCACCGGGAAAATCTCGCCTCCTACCTGTGTTTTATTGTCCTGGAAGGCTCCGGTACCCTCGAATACGACCAGAAGCACTACACACTCTCTGCCGGGGACTGTGTATTTCTGGACTGTAAAAAGAGCTACCTCCACCGCTGCTCCAATCAGCTCTGGACACTTGAATGGGCGCACTTTTATGGTCCGAACATGCCCGGAATCTATGAAAAATATACCGAGCGCGGCGGTCTTGCCTGTTTTCGCCCCCAAAGCCTTGCCCCGTATCAGAAAATTCTTGACAGCCTCTGTGAAACGGCGTCTTCCTCCGATTATGTCCGCGATATGAAGATTTTTGAGCAGCTCACTGCCCTGCTTTCTTTGTTGATGCAGGACAGCTGGCATCCCGGGAGCACCGCCAAACCGACCTCCCGCAAATATAACCTACAGCAAATCAAAGATTACCTGGATTTCCATTATCCTGAAACAATCCGGCTCGACGACCTTGCGGAAACTTTTTATATCAACAAATTTTACCTGACCCGGATTTTCCGGGAACAGTTCGGCGTCTCCATCAACGCTTACCTTCTGTCCCTGCGCATTACTCACGCCAAACAGCTGCTGCGCTTTACAGATTTTTCGATTGAAAAAATCGGCATCCAGTGCGGCATGAAGGATGCCAACTATTTTTCCCGCATGTTTAAAAAGGTCGAAGGGATTTCGCCCGGAGAATACCGCAGGCAATGGTAAAAAAGAATCCTGCAAAGCAGGATTCTCCGCCTGCGGCGGGTCGCTTGCGACATATTTCTTCTTCGCGCGAGTGCGCATCCCGCGGAG
>ENA-ORSC01001980-ORSC01001980.1-human-gut-metagenome-genome-assembly--contig:-NODE-1980-length-13076-cov-4.148222_pt1 | contig 13076 bp, 10 predicted proteins | sample MGYA00242178_ERZ509140 | MGnify/ENA primary metagenome ERZ509140 (study PRJEB26280, sample SAMEA2338681) | human gut metagenome | biome: human gut; feature: human-associated habitat; material: faeces... | reverse complement strand
ATCTGTTACCATCATTGAGATCATGGGCCGCCATGCCGGCTGGCTGACCGCAGCATCCGTACTTGCCCGCAAATTCGAGCAGGACAACCCGGTGCTGATTTATCTGCCGGAGGCGGATTTTGACCAGGAATCTTTCCTTGCTTCTCTGGAAGAATGTTTTAAGACAAAAAACAACCTGATCGTCTGTGTATCCGAAGGCATTCATGACAAGGATGGCACCTTTATCTGTGAATATGCAGCCTCTGCAGGTGTCGATGCATTTGGACACAAAATGCTGACCGGCTGCGGCAAATATCTGGAAAATCTGGTGCGTGACCGCCTCGGTGTAAAAGTTCGCTCGGTCGAGCTGAATGTCAATCAGAGATGTTCTGCCTTCCTGCAGTCTGAAACGGATGCACTGGAAGCTGCACAGGCCGGAGCTTTCGGCGTGACTTCTGCCATCAGCGGTGAAACCGGCAAGATGGTCAGCTTTGTCCGTAAATCTGACAAACCATACGTGATGGAATGTGGCCTTGAGGATGTCAACCTGATCTGCAATCAGGAAAAGACGGTTCCTGTTGAATGGATCACAAAAGACGGAACTGATATTGCTCAGGCATTTATTGATTATGCACTTCCGCTGATCCAGGGATCTCCGAAACTTCCCATGAAAGACGGACTGGCTGTGTACGCATACCGCAAGCCTGAGAAATAACTCTCACCTCTCCAAAATAGTCCGGCCAAGTCGATCTCACATGAGACTTGGCACATGTTTACAAACACTTCCGGCAATGACAGAGACGTAAGTCATCTCACATCTGATACAAAAACAGCCGTAACCTTTCGAAAACAATTTTTGTTTCGAAAGGTTACGGCCTTTTCGTTTTAAAGCGAATATTTACAGCCTTTTTCGCTGCTTATTGATCTGCGTTCCGTATTTTTTAATATGCTTTGCCCCAGTATACCATTTTTTTCGCCGGTTTTCCGCAGCATACGCATACGTCGGAAATGGTTTCCTGTTCAAACGGCATACAGCGTGATGTGATTCCTGCATCTTCTTTTAATTTATCTTCACATTCACGTTCACCGCACCACATTGCCTTGATAAATCCTGGTTTGTTGTCTGCGATGTCTTTTAACTCTTCCATGTTATGAGCAACATAAGTATGTGCATCTCTGTGTTTGCGTGCTCTCTCCAGCATATCTTTCTGCATGCTATCCAGGATCTTCGGCAATTCTGCTGCCAGTTCGTCAATTGCTACGGTGATCTTTTCACGTGTGTCACGGCGTACGACAACAGCCTGACCTGCTTCGATATCTTTTGGTCCCATCTCCACACGAACCGGAATACCACGCATCTCCTGCTCGGAGAATTTCCATCCCGGACTTCTGTCAGTATCATCTGTTTTCACTCTTAATCCAGCCGCTTTCAGTGTTGCTTCCACTTCTGCTGCTTTCTCCAGGATGCCTGCCTTTTTCTGCTGGATCGGGATGATATCTACCTGTACCGGAGCGATTCTCGGCGGCAGCACCAGACCGCTGTTATCTCCATGTACCATGATGATCGCACCGATCATACGTGTGGTCATACCCCAGGATGTCTGGTGAACATATTTCAGTTTGTTGTCACGGTCTGTAAACTGGATATCATAAGCTTTTGCAAATCCATCACCGAAATTGTGGCTTGTTCCGGACTGCAGTGCTTTTCCGTCGTGCATCAGGGATTCAATCGTATAAGTTGCTTCTGCTCCGGCAAATTTTTCTTTGTCGGTCTTTCTTCCTTTTACAACCGGGATCGCCAGAACTTCTTCACAGAAATCTGCATAAACATTCAGCATCTGGATCGTACGTGCTTCTGCTTCTTCTGCTGTTGCGTGTGCGGTATGTCCTTCCTGCCATAAGAACTCTCTGGAACGCAAAAACGGTCTTGTTGTCTTCTCCCAACGCATAACAGAACACCACTGATTGTATACTTTCGGCAGATCACGGTAAGAATGAATATCTCTGGAGTAGAAATCGCAGAACAGTGTCTCAGAAGTTGGACGTACACACATACGCTCCTGAAGCGGCTCCAGTCCTCCGTGTGTTACCCATGCTACTTCCGGTGCAAAACCTTCTACATGATCTTTTTCTTTCTGAAGCAGACTTTCCGGGATCAGCATCGGCATGTATACATTCTGTACGCCGGTCTCTTTGAATCTGCGATCCAGCTCATGCTGGATATTCTCCCAGATTGCATAGCCTGCTGGTTTGATCGCCATACATCCTTTTACGCTGGTATAATCGATCAGCTCTGCTTTTTTTACCACATCGGTATACCACTGTGCAAAATCTTCATCCATAGATGTGATTGCTTCAACTAATTTCTTTTCTTTTGCCATCGTTTTCTCCTTTTCTTGCTGAAAATATTAAAGCCAGAAGATGCCATACAAATCGTTTCATACATGGTACTCTCACAATTCTCCTCTTTGGCACCTAATAAAAAAGCCCCGGTCTCTGCGTGAACGCAGGAACCAAGGACTTGTCATCTCTTCGGCGGTACCACCCTGATTAGCACTGTTAAAAACAGTACTCACTCATTTTCCGTTATCGCCGGAACTACGCTGTATTTTCATACAGGACTCCAAGGCAGGTTCCATCTCTTCCGCACAGGAATCTCGCACCAGTGATCCCCTCTCTGTAGATTGTCCGAAATGTACTATCCCTTTTCTTCGTCTTGCCCCTATGACGAGCTGTCAGCTCTGTTTCATTCATCAGTTTAGGGCAAAATCCTGCGTTTGTCAATAAGAAACGGCAATTTTTCATTTCTTGCTTTTTGTCCGGGTGTATATTAAAATACTGATGATTCAAGGGACAAATGGACACAAAACGGATGCTTGCATACGTATTTGTGTCTATGAGGACCGCCAAAACATGAGGAAGCAGCTATTTACGCAGTAAATATGCGAATTCCAAATGTTTTCGTGATTTTGAGAATACAAAGTACGGAAAAATCACGTATGGCTCATGGATATAGACAAACCACAGGGGAGGATACCTATGAATAAAAAAGAGATTTCTGAGTTAAAGAAGCAATTCACACCGGACAACTGTACGATTTCCCGAATCTGCGGCTGTTATGTCGATTCGGAAAAGGAAAAACGTCTGGAGATGCGTGAATCATTTCTTTCGCTTTCTGATGAAGAAATGTTTAAATATTTTGAAATTTTCAAGAAGACACTTTCCGGAACGATCGGCAAAAATCTGCTGAATCTGGAATTTCCACTGAAAGCAGAGGCGGAAGACGGCGAGCAGGAATTTCTGCTGCGTTTAAAAAACAGCCGTCTGACGGATGATGCTCTTGTTGATGAATGTTATGACAAGATCATCGAACATTATTACAATGCGGAAAATTATTTTATCATTCTCGTACATGCTGCCTACGATGTTCCTGGAAAGGCCAAAGATAATACAGAGATGTTCGATTCTTCCGATGAGGTTTACGAATACATCCTGTGCTGCATCTGCCCGGTCAGGCTCTCCAAAGCCGGACTGTGCTACAACGAAGCGGAAAACCGCATCCGTGACCGTATCCGTGACTGGATCGTGGAACTTCCGGAACGCGGTTTCCTGTTCCCGGCATTTCATGATCGCAGCACTGACCTGCATGCGATGCTCTACTATTCAAAAAAGCCGGAAGAACTTCAGGCAGAATTTGTGGAAAATATGTTTGGCTGTGAAGCTTCCCTTACTGCCGGGGAACAGAAGGAATCATTCCAAGCTGTTATTTCCGACACTCTCGGTGAAGAATGTAATTATGAAACAGTCAAAAATATCCATGACAATCTGACTATGCTGATGGAGGAACACAAAGATGATCCGGAACCGGTCATGCTGGATAAAAGGGAAGTAAAGCAGCTTCTGGAGCGAAGCGGTGTGGAAGATGAAAAGCTTTCTGATTTTGATGCTGCCTATGACAATGCAGTCGGTGAAGATACTTCCCTTATGGCTTCCAACCTTGTAAACACCAGACGTTTTGAGATCAAAACCCCTCTGATCACGATTCAGGTCAGCCCGGAGTATGCTGATCTTGTGGAGACACGTATTGTGGATGGCAAAAAATGTCTTGTTATCACGGTGGATGATAATGTAACCGTCAACGGAATTTCGGCCAAAACAATGGATCTTGATGAATAAATGCTCCGGATCAGGTATCGTTTCTGTTTGATTACGATTCTGAACTAAAAATGGATTCTGCTTTATTTTTATAATTTTTTAACAATTTTTACTGTTTTTTCAAAACAAATTACGTTTATTTTAGATATTGCATTTTTCATTTTTCTTTCTTATAATTTATCCAACAAGAGACGAAGGTGTCAGAGCTGAATGGATTTTCAGTTTTGATGCCTTTTTTGTTTTTCGGGATGTGCACACCGGGAAAATAAGCAAAGGAGGTTATTTTTATGAATTTTTCATCTGTTGATGTCATCTGGACATTACTTGGAGCCGCACTTGTTTATTTTATGCAGGCTGGTTTTGCAATGTGTGAGGCCGGACTTACGCGTGCCAAAAATACCGGCAATATTCTTATGAAGAATATGATGGATTTCTGTATCGGAACTCCCGCATTCTGGCTGGTCGGATTCGGCCTGATGTTCGGCGGAAGCGGTGCTTTTATCGGAAAACTCGATCCGCTGATCCGCGGAAGTTATCAGTTTGGATCTCTGCCGACCTGGTGTTTCGTCATTTTTCAGACAGTTTTCTGTGCAACATCTGCCACGATCGTTTCCGGTTCCATGGCAGAGCGGACAAATTTCAAAGCTTACTGTTTATATAGTGCCATGATCTCTCTGATCGTCTATCCGATCTCCGGTCACTGGATCTGGGGCGGCGGCTGGCTTTCTCAGCTTGGCTTCCATGATTTTGCCGGAAGTACTGCCGTACATATGGTCGGCGGTGTCACCGCATGCATCGGTGCAAAAATCCTTGGTCCTCGTATCGGAAAATATGACAGGGACGGAAAACCAAAAGCAATCCCCGGTCATAATCTCACCGTTGCCGCACTCGGTGTTTTCATTCTCTGGTTCTGCTGGTTCGGATTTAACGGAGCAAGCACAACTGCAATGTCAACTGACGCCGATCTTACAAAAGCCAGTCTGGTATACATGAACACAAACCTTTCCGCTGCTATCGCAACCTGTACTGCCATGATCTTTACCTGGGTTCGTTACGGTAAGCCGGATGTTTCCATGACATTAAACGGTGCCCTTGCCGGTCTGGTTGCGATCACAGCCGGATGTGATCAGGTTTCCCCTGTAGGTGCATTCTTTATTGGTTTATTTGCAGGTATCCTGCTGTGTGTATCCGTTGATTTCTTTGACCGCATCGCAAAGATTGATGATCCGGTCGGTGCCATTTCCGTACACGGTGCCTGCGGTGCCATGGGAACACTCTGTGTTGGCCTGTTCGCAACAGACGGCGGTCTGTTTTACGGCGGAGGTATCCATTATTTCCTGATCCAGCTGCTCGGTGTTGCCTCTGTTATGCTCTGGGTTATCATTACCATGACCATTATTTTCAAGGTCATCGACAAACTTGTTGGTCTGCGTGTTCCGGCTGATATCGAAATCGAGGGCCTGGACTATCACGAGCATGGCCTGGCAAGTGCTTATGCCGGATTCAACATTTCTGATATTACTGCTACGATGGATGTGAATGAAAATACAGATCTTGGTGAATCTGATTATACGAAAGCAAGCGATTCACAGAAAAATGCCGCCGTCAAAGTAGCCGGTGAAGAATTGGTTGCTGCCAATCCAACCGGCATGTACAAAGTTTCCATCCTTGTAAAACTTTCCCGGTATGACAAACTCCGCAAAGCTCTCAATGAACTTGGTGTCACCGGTATGACCGTTACACAGGTTATGGGCTGCGGTATCCAGAAAGGTTCCGGCGAAAAATACCGTGGTGCCGAAGTTGACGCTACACTCCTCCCAAAAGTTAAAGTAGAAGTCATCGGCGGCAATATCCCGGTGGAAAAAGTCATCGAAACTGCCAAACAATGTCTCTATACCGGTCACATCGGCGATGGCAAGATCTTTGTATATGACGTACGGCATGTTGTAAAAGTCCGTACCGGCGAAGAAGATCTGGCTGCACTGAAAGATGTAGAATAAAAGATGTAAGATATTGATTTGAGAAAAGTCGGAAAGTTCATTTATCTGTTCTTTCCGGCTTTTTGTCTTTTTGAGAAGCTTTTTCATCTTGCTATTTTTCGTTTGACAGTTTTTATTTTTTATAGTATTCTCCAGATTGTCAGATTGATTTCGATCACCTGGCGTATATTGTACAATTAAATTTTCGATGCATGAAATATTCATTTTCGGATATTTATGCATGAAAACCTGGCAGGGGATCCTCCAATGACGTATCTATGAAAGATGCATTATTGAGTGATCTCTTTTTTTGTTCAAAAATCAGTGCACAGATTTTTATACATTCATTTTCTTAATGTAAGTGTCAAAAGTTTAAATTGTGATTGCACAAATGAATACTGCAGACTTATTGACACGCCGAACACTTCAAACTGAAAAAGGAGATTATTATCAGACATGAACACGAAAAATTTATCAACTAAATTCCTGGCTGCTTCTCTGGCCGCATTGATATCTGTTCCGCAGATTCCGGTTTCCGTATCTGCTGCCGATCTGAAATCTGTTTCCATCGCCGGAAACACCTATTCTTATTCTGCGGAAGCTTTGGATGGATATACGCAGATCGGAAACAGTGGGGTATATTATGCTTTAACAGACGGAACAAAACTTTCCGGAAATTTATACGGAACCTCCAATCTGACCTACAAAGAATTCTACTCCGGTGATGTAAGCAGTACAGACAACTTCGATGTTGTCACAACTGCCACAACCTTAAAAGCCAAAGTTCTGTCAAATGCCTGGACAGATTATAATGAAGAAACTACTCCGGATGCTGACGGCTACCATATCCTGGGAGTCTCCAACGTAAATGTTGCAGTAGATTCTGATCTGTATGTAGAAGCTTCTATTCTGAAAAATTCGGGCAAAGAACTGACCGGTGCATATGAAGAAGCTTCTGATATTACACTGAATGAAAATCCTGCAGAGGCACCTGCACAGTACAAAACCCTGAAAAGTGACGGAAGTTATGTTTCCAACGCTAAAATCATCGATACCGTAACAGATGCCACTGCTTCTCTGGCAACCGCATCTACCTGGGGCGAGTACGAAATCGAAGTAAAAGAAAACAGCACCAAATATTTAAGAAATTCAAGAGAAGACACCTTCCCTGTCGGTTCCACGATCCAGGGAATCATTCTGGAAACGACAGACGGCTATAAAGTAGGTCTGGAACATCTCTCCAATATCTGGGTTCAGCCTTACAAATTAGCTTTTAATGTAAACAACGAAGCTGCAACGATGGGAATCGCAAAATCAGATAATACTGCAGAATTTAAAAAACTGGTAAACAAGACCATCCAGAAAATCACTTATCTGACACCGAATGGAAATTATGTTTACGCTTTTACTGACGGTGCCTTTGTAAAACCTGCATACGCTGAGGAAATCAGCGGTACCTTCAGCAGTGATATGAAAACCTTTACTTTAAATCAGGTTCCAACCGTGAAAAACGGAACCTTAAACGTCCTTTACACGGTAGGATCCGGACGTAAGAAAACTTCTTACACTTTATATTCCGATGCTGTTCAGAAAACCGTTTCTCTTGATTTTGGCAGTATTCCTGCTGATGCAGAAGCCGGAACATACAGCGTATCCATTGCTTCTGATGATTATGCAGATATTTCTGTTGCAATCCCGATCACCGATCAACAGAAAGAACAGCTGTCCTCTCTGCTCAAACAGGCAGAAGCTGCTTTAGCCAAAGCTGCTGCAAATGATCAGGTATTAGCTGCACACAAGGATGAAGCTGTCGAACTGTTAAAATCTGCATCCGCTACCAGTGCGGATGCCGCTGATCTGATCAACGAACTTACGGAACTGTTAAAACCGTACCAGAATACCGAAACACCGGATACAGGCGATAAAACACCGGAAACTCAGCCTTCCGAAAGCAATCAGACCCCAGAGACACAGCCTTCCAATACCACTCCTTCAACGGACAAAACCTCATCACCGGCAAAACAGACGGTAAAATTAAAAGCATTCGGCAAAGGAAAGCTGAAAGTATCCTGGAAAAAAGATAAAAACGCTTCCGGTTATGAAATCACATATTCTACAAAAAAATCATTCAAAAACAAGAAAACCGTTGTTGTAAAGAGCAAAAAAACAACCAGCAAAGTGATCAAAAAGCTGAAATCCAAAAAGACATATTATGTCAAAGTCCGCTCTTACAAAAAAAGCGGAAAAACAAAAGTTTACGGCTCCTACAGCAAAGTGAAATCCTTGCGTTCAAAATAAAAGCAGTTTGAGACGAAGCAAATTCTGACAATAAAAAAGGATATAGCGAACATTGAATTGTACTTTCAATATTCCTGTATCCTTTTCCTGGTTCCTTATTATTGGTGAACAGCGTCCCATGGCATCTACGCTTTCCTGCGTAAATTCATGGAATACGCCTTGCCCATCATACTTTCCGCTTTGATATACATGGAATCCGTCAATATCCATACGCAACTCTTTATAAGTAAGCAGAGATTGATTGTGATTTTCCGCAGTCCTGCGGCGAAGAATCGCTGCAATCTTGCATAACAGGATTTTTGGCGAAAAGGGCTTTGGAATATAGTCATCAATCTGCTGTTCAAACCTCCGTAACTGGTTTTCTTCATCCGAAAGTGCAGTAAGCATAATGACAGGGACTTGTGACCTTTTGCGAATGACCTCACATACACCATAGCCGTCGATTTTAGGGAGCATAATGTCTAACAGCACAAGGTCAATGGTATCATCAAACATTGCAATCCCCGCCACGCCGTCAGAAGCAACAACGACTTCATATCCCGCATCAATCAGATGGTTTTTTAATATATCCTGAATGTCAATATCATCTTCGACAATTAAAATCTTCTGCATTGTTCCACCTCCAAGTCTGTAGTGTAGCATAGTTTTTTGAATTTCCGATGAAGTTCATTATTCTTCCTTGTCTACGAGCGACTTTCTCCGCCCATCAACAGGCTTTTCAGCGTCCTTTGGTATCAACCACATACGGCTGAATTTTGCAACACCCGGTATTCGGTTTTCTTCGCACAGCTTTTGAACCCGTCGTTCGGAAATGCCCCACTTTTTTGCCGCTTCTGGGGCAGAGATATATTCAAGCATTTTGCTATCCTCCCGTAAAAAATCCTTTGTCATTATTATATACGGTTAGCCGAATGATAGCAACACCGAGATATGAAATATAAAGTGTATGAAGAATGGATATCACATCATTCCATGTGCAGACTATGAAATATAGAATGTATGTGGGTGATGTTGAATGGCAAAAGTTGAAGACTGCCCTGGCTTTGAAACCTTCGGTGCAGATGTAAAAGAAGCACGGAAGGCGAAGAACCTTGCACGAAAAGATTTAGCCGAAAAGGTGAACATTGATACCAGGTATCTTGCCAACATCGAAAACGAGGGCACGATCCCAAGCCTGCCGGTCATCATTCAGCTTGTAAAAATCTGCGGCCTGCCGATGGAGAGATATTTCAATCCAGAGGTCATGCGAGAGGAAAGCGAGCTGCGCCAGCGGGTCGGACAGAAGTTAAAGCTCTGCCCGGAACAGTATTTACCGATCATCGAGGGAGCTATTGACGGTGCAATCAAATTGAACGAAACGGAGGGCGTTTGACACCCTCCGTTTTCCTATGCCTATTTGTCCTGCAAGCACTTCTCTCGCAACTCTTGACACTGTGCATCCAGCTTCTGGCTCTCCTGTTCGTTCAAATCACGTTCGCCATCTGTGATTTGTTCTTCCACATAGCTGGAATAGGCATCTATCAGCGCGTCCAGCATGACCTCCGGCGTATCCAGCAGAAGGACACTGTACCATTCCTCACGGTTCGGCTCCCATCCCAGCAACGTATAGCCGTGGCTGGTAGATACGACTTCATATAGCGGGTCTTGCCGGAGAATATCGTCAAAGACCTGCAAAATCCGATCAAAGCTCAGCATCTTATTTGCCCCCCTCACCGAAAATCAATTCAGACAATATCGTTTCCTCAGCCTGTGCTTTCAATGTGTTCATCAAGCCTACCCATCGCATTTGATCTGCGGCTTTTAACGCTTCATCCACGCCTGCGGCTTCCATCAACTGTGGCATGAGCGTGTCCATGCGCTCGTTTGCAGCCTTGTCAATCTCCAACAGGTGCGGATATAATCGTCCTGTTAAAATCAGGTTGTTATAGAAAATAGGACGGTGCTTTTCCAAATATCGTTTTCGCATACGCCCATATTTTCCAATAGGCGTTCCAGCCTGCTCAGATAACTTCAAATCTGGAATATAGTAATCCCCGCAACGGGAATAAGTCAACCCTTTCATACGTTTACTCCTCTCTTTATACGGCTGCATGGGCCTGCACTGGTGCTTTCTGCGGCACCTGTTGCGGCAGCTGCCCAACCGGGATAAACACGCCGTTGGATATATCTTCCTCGCGGATCGCCGCTTTTGCAGCTTCTATTTGGGCTTTACGCTTGGCGTTGTACCGTTTTTCCCACGCCTTTTGCGCACCGCTCGCTTTTCGGCGCAGATAGTTTTGATGAAGCTTGTCCTTGCGTTCTTCACGTTTCCGCAATTCTTCCTGTTCTTCCGGCGTCAACGTCACTTCTCCGAAGTGGGGCGGCATATATTTTCCGACAAAGTTAAAGTAAATCTCGACCTCCTGCGTAGTGTCCTGACTGCCTTTCCGGGCGCGTTCGTGGACAAGAATTTTCTCTACAAACTCATTGAGCATGGTCGTTGTCAGCGTATCAAGGTTTTCATATTTGTCGATCAGCGCGATAAATCTCTCGGCAGATTTACGGTTCTGCTCATAGCCGCTGACCGCCTTTTCCAACTGTACAATCTCACATTCCAGTTCGTTTTGCTCCTTGGCGTATTGAGCGTCAAGGGCGGCATAGCGGGCATCCGACAGTTTGCCCAGCACATGATCTTCATAGATTTTGCAGATCAGCTTTTCCAGCTCTCCGGCGCGCTTCTGCGCCACAGTCAGCCTCTTTTTCTTCTTGGATATATCGCTTGCTTCCTGTGCAGTCTGCGCATCCTGTACTGTCTGGACAAACTCGGCACGGTTGTTCTTGGAATAGTCTGCAATCACCCGGAGGGTATCAGCAATCAGAGTAAGCACCGCCTCGGCGCGGATTCGATGTTGCGTGGCACAAAGTGTCCCAATAGGATATTTTCCGTACTGGCTACAAGTATACTGCGGAATACGCTTGCCGTTACAGGTACGGTGGACATACATCTTGCCGCCGCAGTCGGCGCAGTACATCAGCCCGGTCAGCGGGTGCGCCTCGCCCCAGCCGTCCGGGTAGCGTTTTACATTCGCCCGGATGCGCTGCACGTTGTCAAAAGTCTCTTGGTCGATAATGGCTTCGTGGCAAAGATCGTCCACTCGCTCTCTGGAACATAGTGGCTTTTCTTGTCCTTGAAGTGCTTGCGGGTTTTGAAATTGATAGTATGCCCTAAGTATTCGCGCTTCTTCAAGATATTGACGATTGTGGAAGAACCCCAGCCGTAAATATCCTTGACGCTTTTCCCTCTGTTCACGCCCTCGCCATGACGGGCGAGGTGAATAGAGGGGATTTCCACTTTCTGCTGCTGCAAAATCTGTGAAATCTGATAAGGACCGTAACCCGCCATCGTGAGCGCAAAGATTCGTCGCACGACTTCTGCGGCTTCCTCATCAACCAGCCAATGCGTTCGGCTTTCATCCCAAAGGTAACCATAAAGGACAGTGCCGGTCAAATGTTTACCGCTCATGCCTTTAGCCTTGAATACGGATTTGATTTTCTTGCTGGTGTCCCGCGCATAATACTCGTTCATAATGTTGCGGAAAGGGGTGAAATCATCATCGCCTCTGATGCTGTCCACACCATCGTTAATAGCGATTAAGCGAACGCCTTTCACGCGCAGAATCTCCATAATCTGCCCAACCTTGAGATAGTCGCGTCCCAATCGGCTCATATCCTTGATGATAATCGCTTCTACATGATCGGCTTCAACCTCTTTCATCATAGCGTTAAAACCGGGACGGTCAAAGCAGGTGCCGGAAATTCCATCGTCGGTGAAGTGCGTAGGGTTGGGAAAACCATTCTGGCGCGCGTAGTCCTCCAACATCTGCTTTTGGTTGGATATGGAGTTGCTTTCGCCTTGCAGCTCGTCGTCACGAGAAAGCCGCTCATAGAGGGGTGTGATTTTCGTTTTCAGCATATCGTTGTCCTCCTTTACGAAAAATGCTCTAAGTGCCTTCACGAATCATGAGAAAATCTCGTGATTAAGAGGGTACTTAGAGCATACAACTCCTGCCGCCAGCTTGAATTTTTTATATTGGCGCACCGCGAAGCAATCCGGCTTTTCCCGCTCCAAATCCTCAAACATCAGGTCAATGGGATTCCGGAAATCCTCGTTGTCCTCGCGTGTCTGCATACTGCCGATCATATCAATCAGCGTCGCAAAGTTGCGATCTTCCTCCAACGCTTCCTGCCACAGATAGCCGATCAGCGCCGTGTAGAGCAGTACTTCTGATTTGTCCCAAAATGGATCGCCGCCCTTGCCCTCGCCGCGCGTATTGGCAATCAGGCAATTTACCAGTTTCAAGATATCTTTTTCGCTATGGATATACGCCAGCGGATTATAGTGCATGCTCTTGGCAAAATTGATCGTGTTCATCACCTTGATGCGGTAGCCGAAATGCCGCAGCATTCTGCCGCACTCGACGATCAGACTGCCTTTCGGGTCGGTCACAACGAACGAGCAGGGGTATTTCTCCGACACGCATTGCATGAGATTTGGTTTGACGAAGAATCTCGTCTTGCCGCTGCCCGAACCGCCGACCACCAGCACATTTTTGTTTCGCGCCGTTCGAGGGTCTTTGGGGCGGCTGTTCATCGTCAGCCGTTCCGTCTGCGTCAGAATCACGTTGT
>ENA-ORSC01001976-ORSC01001976.1-human-gut-metagenome-genome-assembly--contig:-NODE-1976-length-13086-cov-4.702018_pt1 | contig 13086 bp, 10 predicted proteins | sample MGYA00242178_ERZ509140 | MGnify/ENA primary metagenome ERZ509140 (study PRJEB26280, sample SAMEA2338681) | human gut metagenome | biome: human gut; feature: human-associated habitat; material: faeces... | reverse complement strand
ACGCTCTTGTTGTAACAGAAACGCCTTCAAGACCGACAGTCCATGAACCTGTTATAACAATTGTAAGTCCTGTCATTGTACAGATTACGATTGTATCAATAAATGTTCCTGTCATGGAAACAAGTCCTTGTTCAACACAAGAGTCTGTTTTAGCGGCAGCGGCCGCAATTGGAGCACTTCCAAGTCCACTTTCATTCGAGAAGATACCTCGACTAATTCCCTTTTGCATCGCAATAACCATCGTAATTCCAGTTCCTCCACCAAAAACTGCTTGAGGTGTAAAAGCTGATTTAATAATTAAAGCAATGGCACTTGGTAATACGGTAATATGTGACACAAGTATTAAAACGACCCCTCCAATGTATAACACACACATTAGTGGAATAACTTTTTCTGCCACGGAAGCAATTCTTTTGATTCCTCCAATAGTAATAAAAGCAACTGCAATTGTTAGAAGAATTGCTGTTATGTAACGTGGAACATTAAGTGACATTGAAAGTCCATCAGAAATTGATTTTACTTGCGTAAATGTTCCAATTCCAAGTAACGCTACAGATACACCAAAGAAAGCAAAAATTTTTGCAAGCAAAGGACTATGTAGACCTTTTTCTAAATAATACATTGGTCCTCCTGCAATCTCACCATTTTCATCTTTTTGACGATAACGAATTGCAAGTAACCCTTCGGCATATTTAGTAGCCATCCCAAAAAAGGCTGAAATCCACATCCAAAATAAAGCACCGGGTCCTCCTGCCGCAATTGCAGTAGCGACACCGACAATATTTCCTGTCCCTATCGTTGAAGAAAGTGCAGTACATAAAGCTTGAAAGCTACTGACGTCTCCATCTCCTTCTTGTTTTTTAAAGATGCATTTAAAAGCTAATTTTAATTTTGTAAGCTGGATCAATCTTAATTTGAAGGTAAAGTAAATACCTGTCCCTAATAATAAACAAATAAGTGGTAATCCCCATACATAATCATTAATTTGTTTTAATATTTGTGTTAGTAATTGCATAAAAAAACTCCTCCTAATAAATTAGTCGGAATTAATAATGAAAAAATACTATTTAGCCACTGTCCTTTTACCTGAGAGTTTCACCCTAACGGGTTTGCTCCTTCGGTGTTCAATTGAATGAATCTCTCCAATGGTTCGTCCAATAGCGATCCTTTTACCTGAAATCTTTAATTCTTCGGTGTTCTTATAGAATCTCTTTCGCCATTATCATCCGATATACGTTCTTATTATACCAAATTGTATACAATTGTAAACATTTATTTTATAATTATTATTTGTTATAATGCACGTATGAAAAAAAATAAATATTTAATACTTACGATACTTTGGATGATTTTTATCTTTGTGATGTCACAAACTCCAGGAAATGATTCTTCTAAACAAAGTAATTTTATTGTGGATATCATTATTCACATACTTCCAATTACAAGAGATACCCTTTCCTTCATTGTAAGAAAATGTGCACATATGACAGAATATGCCATTCTTGCATTCTTACTTTATAAAACTTTTATACATAAACAAAATCCATTGATAAAATCATTTATATTTACTGCTTTATATGCCTGTAGTGATGAATTTCACCAACTCTTTATTTCTGGCAGAGCTGGACAAATAAGAGATGTGTGTATTGATTCAACAGGGGCATTGATCATGCTTTTAATCATTTATTTTATACTTAAAAGAAAGGACAAAAAAATCGGTTCATAGAACCGATTTTTAATATATACTAAATACCAAATAATAAGTCTACATAAGTTGGAATTGGCCAATAAGAATCATCAACTAATTCTTCAATTGTATCAACTGTTTCTCTTAATGATTGCATCATTCCGAAAACATCATCTCTCCACATAGTAGCTACTTCGAAGATTTCTTCTTCGCTTGCTTGTGCTTTTGCGATATTATTTTCTAATGTCGTTAATTTATCTTTAGTTTCTTGTAATAACGTTGCAAGTTTTGTTGCATCTTCAGTTAAGAATGCTGCTGGAATACCTGCTTCTTTTGCAGCAACAACTTCTGATGATACTTTAGCTAAATAATCACAAGCTGCTGGATAAATTTGTGTTTTAACCATTTTAACTGCAGTTAAAGCTTCAACTTGAATTGTTTTAATATAGTTATCTAATAAGATTTCATAACGTGAAGCGATTTCTACTTTTGTATAAACACCTTGACGATCTAACATATCAATATATTTTGCATCTTTTAAGCATTTTAAAGCATCAACAGTGTTTTTGTGGTTAGGAAGTCCACGTCTTTTTGCTTCTTCTTCCCATTCAGCTGAATATCCATCACCATTGAAGATAATTCTCTTATGTTCAGAAATAAATTCTTTAACAACTTCTTCAAATGATTTTCCACCTTCAATAGCTTCAGCCATTTGAGTCATTTCTTCAGCTAACATTGCATTTAAGATTGTATTTGGACCAGCTACAGATTGCGCAGAACCTACAGCACGGAATTCAAATTTGTTACCTGTAAAGGCAAATGGTGAAGTTCTGTTACGATCTGTATTGTCTTTAGAGAATGTTGGAACAACAGAAACGCCTGTATCAAAACGTTCAAGTTCTTCATGATCAGATTTTTTACCAGTACAAATATCTTCTACAACTTTATCTAATTCTTCACCTAAGAACATAGAAATGATTGCTGGTGGTGCTTCGTTTGCTCCTAAACGATGATCGTTTCCAGCAGAAGCAATTGACATACGTAAGATTTCAGCATATTCATCAACAGCTTTAATTGTACAAGCTAATGCAGCTAAGAATGGTTTATTTTCTTCAGGATTTTTTCCTGGATTAAATAAGTTGATTCCTGTATTAGTAATTACTGACCAGTTATCATGTTTACCAGAACCATTAACTCCAGCAAATGGTTTTTCATGTAATAAACAACGTAAACCATGTTTTTTAGCGATATCTTGAGCAATTTGCATTAATAAATGGTTGTTATCTGTAGTAATATTTACTTTTGCATAAACACAAGCAACTTCATGTTGTGCTGGTGCAACTTCATTATGTTTTGTTTTAGATGGAATTCCATATTTCCATAATTCAGCATCTAAATCTTTCATGAAAGCCGCAACTTTACGTTTTAAAGAACCGAAATAATGATCTTCTAATTCTTGTCCTTTAGGACATGGAGCACCATATAGTGTACGTCCTGTATAGATCAAGTCTTTTCTTTGTTCATAATATTTTTGATCAATCAAGAAGTATTCTTGTTCAGGTCCTACTGTTGTTTTAATGGTTTGAACATCGTTATTGCCAAATAGTTTTACAATACGTAAAGCTTGTTTATTAATAGCTTGCATACTTCTAAGTAGGGGTGTCTTTTTGTCTAGGGCATGTCCTGAATAAGAGCAGAATGCGGTAGGAATACAAAGTACACCGTTTTTAATGAAGGCATAGCTTGTTGGATCCCATGCTGTATAGCCTCTAGCTTCAAATGTTGCTCTTAATCCTCCGTTAGGAAAACTTGAAGCGTCAGGTTCACCTTTGATTAATTCTTTACCACTAAATTCCATGATGACTTTGCCATCTTTATCTGGGTTGATAAAGCCATCGTGTTTTTCTGCAGTCACACCAGTCATTGGTTGGAACCAGTGTGTATAGTGTGTAGCACCTTGTTCGATGGCCCATTCTTTCATAGCGTGGGCTACGGCATTGGCAATTTTGATATTTAATTGCTTACCATCTCGAATGGTTTTTTCTAATTCGCGATATGTATCTTTTGCGAGCTTTTCTCGCATAACAGATTCATCAAAAACTTTACTTCCAAAAATTTCTTCTACGATCGATTTCATAATGGCTCTCCTTTACATAAAAAAAGGGCAAGGACACTAAAAAAACTAGGGTTTGACCTATGTTTTCTTTGGCGTCCTTGCCATGTATGCATTCATTATAAACAGATATTTTGTGTTGTCAATGAAAAAATGTAAAAAGATTTGAAAACAGAATGAAAATAGTGTATTAATTATTCGAGGTGAATCTTATGACTTATGAAGATGTATTAAATTTTTGTGAAGAACAAGACGTTCGATTTATTCGTCTTTCTTATTTTGATATGTATGGTACACAGAAAAATGTTTCTGTTTTACCAACCGAATTAAAAAGGGCATTTGTGGAGGGAATTAGCTTTGATGCCAGTGCCATTGATGGCTTTCTAGATGAAGTGCATAGTGATTTATTCTTATATCCTGACCCGAACACTATGAGTATCTTGCCATGGCGCAGTATGGATGGAAGTGTAATTCGTATGTATTGTGATATTAAATATCCGGATGGGACGCCTTTTGAAAGGGATGTACGTTATATATTAAAGAAGGCAATCCTAAAAGCGAAAAGTATAGGAATCAGTGTTAACTTTGGTTCAGAGTTTGAATTCTATTTATTTAAGCAGAATGAAAATGGAGAAAATACCTATGTTCCATTGGATCATGCGGGGTATATGGATATTTCGCCATTAGATAAAGGGGAAAATGTTCGTCGTGAGATTTGTTTAACATTATCGGAAATGGGAATTGATCCAGAGGTTTCGCATCATGAGATGGGTCCTGGGCAAAATGAGATTGATTTTCGTTATTCAAGTGCTTTACAGGCAGCGGATAATGCGGCGACATTTAAGTGGGTTGTTGAAGCTATTGCGAATATGCAGGGTTTAGTAGCTGACTTTTCACCAAAACCTTTAGAGGATCAGCCTGGTAATGGGATGCATATTAATATGAGTGTGGATCAACATGAAGAGTTGTTGATGCCTTTTATGGCGGGTATTTTAAATCGTATTGAAGAGATGACAGCCTTTTTAAATCCGACAAAACACTCCTACAAGCGTTTTGGGAAGGATAAGGCGCCAAGCTATATTTCTTGGTCGTATCAGAATCGTAATCAATTGATTCGTATTCCGGCTACGCATTCGACAAATCGTATGGAGTTAAGAAGTCCGGATAGTAGTTGTAATATATATCTTGCGTATGCCTTATTGATTTATGCCGGTTTAGAGGGGATTGAAAAGAACATGGTACCCGATCCTTGTACGGATATTGTATCGAGTGATACAAAAAAGCTTCCTCAAAGTTTAAAAGAGGCAAAGGTAAAGGCTTTGAATTCGGATTGGTTAAAACAAGTTTTAGGAAAAGATGTAGTGGATATTTATGTTGGGTAAGTGCGTATGGAGGCAAGTAAAGTATTAGTACTTGGAAATGAGAATTTCTTAGCTTTATTAAAAAATACGGCCAATTATCAATATGTGCTGTCAAAAACATATAATGATGCGTTAAATAAGTTGAGAAATACGCATTTTGAGATTGTTGTGATCTTATATTCGCAAACGACAAGTGGGCTTTTAAATTTTGCGAAGAGTTTAAATACGCAAGTTCTTTTGGTGTGCAATAAGGAAATCTATGATCAAGTTTCATATCAGTGTAAAGATAGTGGTATAATAGTTCTGTCGTATCCCATCAAGAAGCAGTTGTTGTATGAAGCATTTCAGATTCTTATGAGTATGAATAGGCGAATCCAGCTTTATGAAAAGAAGATCAGTAAGCTTGAACAGAAATATTTAGAGTTGAAGATGGTGGATCATTGTAAGTTGGTTTTGATTTCAAATTATCATTGGAGTGAAGACAAGGCGCATCACTATATTGAAAAGATAGCGATGGAGCAGAATAAGACGAAATTCTTGGTGGCTAAAGAGTTATTAGAGGAGTTTCAAGCATGAAAAAGATTCAAAAGACTAATGCGATGCGTTTTTTAGATCAGCATAAAGTGGAATATCAAGCGCATATGTATGAACATAAAGATGGTGATCCCGTAGATGGTGTGCATGTTGCGAATATGTTACATCAGCCAGTGGAGGCTGTGTATAAAACTTTAGTTACACAGGCAAATACAAAGGAATACTTAGTGTATATGCTTCCGGTCGAAAAGGAACTGGATTTAAAGAAGTGTGCAAAAATAGCCGAGGTCAAATCTTGTGAGATGATTCATGTGAAGGACATCAATAAGATTACGGGCTATATTCGTGGTGGTTGTTCTCCATTGGGTATGAAAAAACAATTTCGTACGTTTATTGAAAAGGATTGTTTAAATCAAGATAAAATCTATTTTAGTGCAGGTAAAATTGGTATGCAGATTGAGATGGATCCAAAGACATTGATGGATTTAATTCATGTTCAAGCAGGCGATATCACAAAGGAGTAATTTTATGTGGGCGAATGAGAGTGTATTTTATCAAATATATCCTTTTGGAGCTTGTGGAGCGCCATTTGAGAATGATCATGTTCTAGAACATAGAATTCATAAATTAGAGGATTTCATTCCGCATTTAAAAAAATTAAAAATTGATTGTATTATGCTGAATCCAATCTTTGAAAGTCGTACGCATGGCTATGATACAACGGATTTTAAAACGTTAGATACAAGATTGGGTACCAATGAAGACTTAAAGGAAGTTGTAAATCAATTCCATGAAAATGGTATTCAAATTATTTTAGATGCCGTGTTTAATCATGTGGGACGTGATTTCTTTGCGTTTCAAGATGTATTAGAAAAGAAGTGGGATTCACCTTATAAGGATTGGTTCTATATTGATTTTAATGGAAACAATCACTACAACGATGGCTTCTGGTACCAGGATTGGGAAGGCAATGATATCTTAGTGAAGTTGAATCTTCAAAATTCACAAGTAGTAGAATACATTTTAAGTGTAGTGGATTTCTGGCAAGAAGAATTTAAAATTGATGGTTTAAGATTAGATGTCGCATATTGTCTAGATAAAAGCTTCCTTCAAACATTACACAATCATGTAGATAGAGATTTCTTCCTTTTAGGTGAAACTTTACATGGTGACTATAATCAATGGATGAATGAAAATATGTTAGATTCTGTCACAAATTATGAGTGTTATAAGGGGTTGTATTCGAGCTTTAATTCAGCCAATTTTTATGAGATTCTTTATTCATTGAATCGTCAATTTGGCAAAGATCCATGGTGTTTATATACGGGTAAGCATTTGTTTAACTTTGTGGATAATCATGATGTAGAAAGAGTTGCGTCGATTTTAGAGGATAAAAACCAATTGCCTTTAATTTATACCATGTTGTTTACTATGCCAGGTATTCCATGTATCTATTATGGCAGTGAATGGGGTATGGAAGGTACAAAAAATTGGAATGATACGGATCTTAGACCGGAAATCAAAGTGTTTGAATGGAATGAATTAACGGATACCATTCAAAAGTTAATCCACTTGAAACATAATCATTCCGCTTTATCTTATGGAGACTATACACAGATTGGTATCACAAATACGGCTTGTATCTATCAAAGACAAGATGAAAAGGAATGTCTATGGATTTGTATGAATATGAAGAGTGTTGTTCAAACATTAGGCTTTAATGGTCAAGGTAACTTCATCGACATGGAAACCAATGAAGAACTTTATATTCATAACGCACTTGATTTCAAGCCTTATGAAATAAGAATATTAAAGAAAGTATCGTAATGGATACTTTTTTTCATGTGATATAATTTGATAGAGGTATTTGTATATGGAAAATTGGATTCGAAATTATGATTCGTTTTATGTAACGAAAGATGATCAAAAAATAAGTTTTAGTGATGATTTTATCAAGTCAGAAGAAAGAACAACAGGATTAGGTAAGGGTATTTATAGCACGTATAAATATTTTGATACATATATCTGGAAAGAAGATAGTACAAATCATTATTATTTTGAGTGGATTCCCAAAGTGGATGAAAATATTAAAGAGGTACATTTTCCCGATAGTTTTGTGTGTGAAGATAAGGATGGCTATTCAACGATTCCTTATATGCAAGGTTTACTGATTCCCAATCGATATGATTACGATTATAGTCATATTGCCTTTGATGGTCAGTTTACAAGTTGTGCGGCCTATATGCCTTGGCTTAGTCAAACCAATAATGGAAAAGGGTATATCGCAATCAATGAAACGCCTTGGGATTCTAAATATACAATTGATCATGATGATAAGGGAACAAGACTTCAATTTGTGTGGTTAACAAGTCTAGGTAAGATGCGTTATAAGCGTGTTGTTCGATATTCTTTTGAGCTAAATATGGATTATAATCGTGCTGCTAAGATTTATCGAGAGTACGTTAAAGAAACCGGTTTATTTAAGAGTTTAAAAGAGAAAGAAGTAAATCTTCATAAAATATCAGATCTTCAACAGTGTGCTGTTGTACATACGGGTATTAAGGCACATACGGAAAAGGATTCTAGATTCTATAATGGGCAAGAGGATGTAATTCATTCTTTTGATTCGGTAAAAGAGATGATTCAAAATCTTCATGAATTAGGTTCACACAAACTTTATCTTCATTTGGATGGTTGGGGAGATCCTGGCTACGACAATTGTCATCCGGATTATTTGCCGGCATGTATTGAAGCTGGTGGATGGGCTGGTTTAAAGAATTTACAGGATAGTTTAAGTTTGAAAAATGATTTATTTGGCTTACACGATCAGTATCGTGATTATTACTATAAGGCTAAAACACATAATGAAAATGAAGCGATTCAATTAGAGGATGGTGTAGTGTTTGAACATGCCAATTGGGCTGGGGGTAGACAAAACTATTTGTGTGCAAGTCTAGCACCTAAGTATGTAAAACGTAACTACACAGAAATCTTAAAACATATTGATTTGGATTGCGTATACTTAGATGTATTTTCTTGTAATGAAATGGATGAGTGTTTTAATCCAGAACATTTGATGACAAGAAAAGAGTGCATGGAATATAGAAGGGCTTGTTTTCAATATATGATTTCAAAGGAAATCATTCCTTCAAGTGAGGAGTGTAGTGATTGGGCAATGCGAGAACTTGTATTTTCTCATTATGGTCCTTATGAATTTATGATGAAAGATGAAAATGAGAAAAGAATGGGAATACCTGTACCTTTATTTAATCTTGTGTATCATGATTGTTTTATTTTGCCTTGGCCAATGGATAAAAAACAAGAAGACTATATGTTGTATGCATTACTAAATGGTGGTATTCCATATGTGGTAAGGAATGCACCGTATGATAATGTGGATGGTAATTTTGGCTCAGATGGTTTATCCATAGAAGATCGAATTAAACGTGCGAATGTTGTTCTAGATTTTTATCAAAAAATCAAGAATGAAGAGATGGTTGAACATAGAATTATCAATGATCATGTTCAACAGACCACTTTTAGTAATAATGTCACAGTTGAAATCAACACAAAGGAGAACACGTATAGGATTGTATGAAAATATTAGGATTAATATTACTAATGTTACTAACAGGTTGTACACAAGCACAACCTGAACTAAGAGAGACTAAAGAAGTTCAAACTTCAATCCCTTATTCAGATGAGGAATTGATTAAAAACGCAAATGATAAAATTGAGGATGAAGCATATTATGTGGATTCAATCACTCAACAGTCGGATACAGAAGTGTGGTTTTCATTAAAGAATAAAGATTTAAATAAACAATATGTCTTCAAATATGAAGGTAATGAGTTGATTTTAGACAGATTAGTGAATTAAATGGAGTGTTATATTATGATACCTAAAATACTTGATTTTGAAGAGATGGTTTCTTTATATATTAAGATTTTAAAGAAAACAATAACAGATACAGAACTTGAATTGTTTAAGTATAATTTAGACATTTCTTGTTGTGTGCCAGTTGCTATATTTTTTAAATTAAATAGTGAGGCAAAGAAAATATTGGGTAAAGAAGAATGGAGTAAACTATATAGTCCAGATATTGAAAGAGAATTTCATAGTGGTCCTATAGAAACAAAGAGCTAGAGTCTTTATGATTCTAGTTTTTTTATTGGTGGTGGAATTGAACTGAATGGTTAGTTTTTTTGAAAAACATTTTGAGTTTTATTGACTGAAATTTGTGAAATAATATATAATTTTAACATAGATTAGGGCTATGTTGGTTATGGAGAAAGTTATGAATAAAATAATGAAAAGGGTTGGGGCAGTATGTATAAGTATATTGATGTTATTCACACTGTGTATACCTTGTTTTGCGGATGAAACACAGAAGACGATTCGTGTGGGATCTTTTGAAGACACGTTTAATTATGTGGATGAACATGGTGTTAGGCGTGGTTATGGTTATGAATTGATGCAGGCTTTGGCTGGGTATACGGGTTGGAAGTTTGAGTATGTGAAGTGTGATTGGTCGAATTGTTTTGATAAGCTTGAAAATGGTGAGATTGATATCATGGGTGATATTGCGTATACGGATGATCGTGCTAAAGAAATGTTATTTTCTGAGGAAACGATGGGTGAAGAAAAGTATGTTTTGTATGCGAATTTATCGGATACGGATATTTTGTCTTCGGATTATAAGTCTTTGGATGGTAAGCGTATTGGTGTGCTTAAAGGTACTGAGCCTGAATATATGCTTACAGAATGGGAGAATAAGTATGGTATTCATACTGAGCATGTGAATGTAAGTGGTAATGAGGATGTTAAAAAGAAATTAGCGAATAACGAGATTGATTGTTTTGTGTCTTTAGAAGAGTCGATTTGGTCTGAAAGAGGGATTTCTAGTGTAACTACAATTGGAAAGTCTGATATATATTTTGCGATCAATAAAGAGCGTAGTGATATTAAACAAGAATTGGATTATGCGATGCGCCAGTTGGATAGTGATAGTCCTTTTTTCATGGCGGATTTGTATAAGAAATATTTTACTTTGGATTATACGCAAATTTTAACAGGTGTTGAAAAGTCATGGTTAGAAGAGCATGGTGGTATTCGAATTGGTTTTTTAAATAATGATCCTGTTGTGTTTACAATGGACAAAAAGAGTGGAGAGATTCGTGGTTCACTGCCTGAATATATTTCGTATGCCAAAGATTGTTTGGGAAATCATACTTTAAAATTTGATATACAGGCTTTTGATGATTATGACAAAATGATTGAGGCTTTACAGAATAAAGAGATTGATGTGATTTATTATGTGAGTCGAAATTCAAATGTTGCCGAAAAGAAGGGGTATGCACTTTCGAATACGGCTTGGACGTATAATTTGATTGCCGTTACAAATAAGGAAGATTTTAATGAGAACGATTCATATGTGGTAGCTGTACCGAAAAACAAGGTGGCTTTAAAACAACATATTGCGTATAACTATCCGCATTGGAAACTCGTGGATTGTGATTCGATTGATGATGGGGCGAATATGGTTGTTGATGGTAAAGTGGATTGTTTTATCAAGGGATCGAGTCAGGTATTGAAATTTGATGGTAATAAGAATTTTAAAATTATTTCTTTGACAAAGACAATGGAGGCTTGTTTTGGGGTTAAAGATGGGCAGGCAACACTATTATCCATATTAAATAAGACGATAAAGGCTATGCCTTCGGATATGTTGACAAGTGCGATTGCGATGTATGATAGTACGGCTTATAAAATGACTTTTTATGGTTTTTTAAAAGATCATTTGGCTGTTGTTCTTATTTTAGGTTTTAGTATTATTATTGTAATTCTTCAACTTTTAAGAAAGGCAAGGCGAGCAGAGGCGAGTGCTAAGGAGGCAAATCTTGCCAAAACGCAATTTCTGCATAATGTGTCACATGATATTCGTACGCCTATGAATGCGATTTTGGGCTATTCTGAACTTATGAAGAATGAGTTGAAAGATAATGATTTGTCTAAGGTTGTAGAACATTTAAATAAACTTCAAAAGGCGGGTAATATTCTTTTATCAATTATTAATAACGTATTAGATATGGCACGCATAGAAAGTGGTCATATGGAATTGGATGAAAACTATGTGAATATTGAGGATATAAGACAAAGATTGTTTGAAATGTTTGAGGATGAGGCGAAGAAAAAGAATATTCATGTGAGGTACACGTTTAATGTTGATCATAAACATGTCATGGCCGATGTGACTAAGGTTGAAGAAATTTTTGTGAATATTTTAAGTAATGCCCTTAAGTATACGCCTTCAAATGGTTCTGTTGAAGTGAGTGTGGATGAGCTTTCATGTGATGAGCCTGGATATATGATTGTTCGTACAAGTATTACGGATACGGGTATTGGTATGAGTCAGGAGTATTTAGAGAAGATTTTTGAATCTTTTTCAAGAGAAAGAATGACATCCAGTAAAATTAGTGGTACCGGTCTTGGTATGGCCATTGTTAAGAAATATGTGGATCTTCTTGGTGGAACAATTGATGTGAAGAGTGTTCTTGGTAAGGGGAGTACGTTTATTGTCACGTTGAAATATAAAATTGCGGATGAAAAATATTATTTGAATAAACGAGAAGAGAATTGTGAAGTTAATAATATAATTTTTAATGGTAAACATATTCTTTTGGCTGAGGATAATGATTTAAATGCCGAGATTGCACAAACCATATTAGAGCGTGCAGGACTTTTTGCAGATCGTGTGAAGAATGGTATTGAGTGTGTGAATAAGGTCATAGAAAATCCGGTTGGCACATATGATGTCATTTTAATGGATATTCAAATGCCTAAAATGGATGGATATAAAGCTACGTGTGAAATTAGAAACTTACAAGACAAGGCAAAAGCATGCATACCTATTGTGGCAATAACGGCTAATGCGTTTGAGGAAGACAAGAAAAAAGCGATAGATGCTGGTATGGATGGTCATATCGCAAAGCCTATCAATATTGAAGATTTGTTTGTGGTATTAACGGATATTTTGAATAAACAGAAAAGCTAGAGTCTATGGATTCTAGTTTTTTTATGCAAAAAAGTTAAATTTTTTAGAAAAACCTTATTTTTTTACGTATAAGAGTATGTAGGCAATCTCAAATTTAGTATCTATTGTACCTAGTTGATTAGATAGTCAAATCATTCTTTGTGGTAAAAAAACAAAAGTGCAATTGTGGGTTCACTTGTTTATTAAAGCGGGCAAGCTTCAAAAATATACAAAATACACATTACGATACTTATTTATCTAGATGACAGTTAGATGCCTACTAGAAATGAGGTGCTCATGAGGAGTGCAAATTTATTAAATGATTTCGCCTTTAAGTATGTGTTTGGCGAAGATTGTA
>ENA-ORSC01001969-ORSC01001969.1-human-gut-metagenome-genome-assembly--contig:-NODE-1969-length-13114-cov-3.051535_pt1 | contig 13114 bp, 10 predicted proteins | sample MGYA00242178_ERZ509140 | MGnify/ENA primary metagenome ERZ509140 (study PRJEB26280, sample SAMEA2338681) | human gut metagenome | biome: human gut; feature: human-associated habitat; material: faeces... | reverse complement strand
TGCAGGGGAATCGTTGATACCGTCACCGATCATTGCCACCTTGTGTCCCTGTGCTTTCAGTTCACTGACCTTTTTCTCCTTATCCTGCGGCAGTACCTCTGCCACGACTTCGGAGATGCCAAGCTTTTGCCGTACGGCTTCCGCAGTGCGGCGGTTGTCTCCGGTCAGCATGATGACTCTGACACCCATTTTCTCCCATGCGTTAATCGCTTCATAGGAGGTGGCTTTGACAGTATCTGATACACCGATGATGCCTAAGAATCTTCCTTCCTGCGCCACCAGAAGCGGTGTCATGCCTTCGTCTGCCATCCGGTTCAAGCCTTCTGCGGCTCCCTGCGGCAGTATGATATTTTTCTCCTGTAAAAATGCAAGATTGCCTACATAGAACTTCGTGCCTGCCGGGAATGTCACACTGTCTGCATCTGCTCTTGCAATTCCGGTTGCCGGATTCTGTTCTGCGATCTTGCCTGAATTTTCCGGTACATCCGCAGTACTATCCCTTTTCCCTGCATAAAATACCGCCGTGGGACCATCCTTTTTTACAACTTTCTCTGCATGGAAATCTGCTGCCAGAGCACCTTCCACACCACGGCCGAAGGTTGCCTTGAAATCCACGATCTCCGGAATTGTCAGTTGGAAGCTTTCCGCATATTCCACTACCGCCTCTGCCAGCGGATGCTCACTCTTTTTCTCCAGTGCCGCCGCGATCTGCATCATGGCATCCGCAGGAAAATCACTCTGATAACCGCCTACTTCTTCTACTTTTAACTTGCCGCTTGTGATGGTTCCGGTCTTGTCCAGTACCACGGTGTCGATCTCCTTAGCCTGCTGTAAGGCTTCCCCGGTCTTGATCAGGATGCCGTTACCTGCTCCTACGCCGGTACCCACCATGATAGCCACCGGAGTTGCCAGCCCCAACGCGCAGGGACAGGAAATCACCAGTACGGCAATGGCTGTGGAAATAGCGAATTCCGCAGTGGCGCCGTTTAGCAGCCATACGACCAGTGTGATCAGTGAAATGGTAATGACCGTAGGCACGAAGACCCCTGCCACCTTATCTGCCAACTGTGCAATGGGAGCCTTGCTGGCGCTGGCTTCTTCCACCAGACGGATGATCTGTGCCAACGTGGTGTCATCACCGACACGATCCGCACGACATTTTAAGAAGCCCGCCTTGTTCACGGTTGCGGAGACCACATGGTCGCCTGTCTGCTTCTCCACAGGTACACTCTCACCTGTGATGGCTGCTTCATCCACACTGGAATTACCCTCCAGCACGATACCATCCACCGGTACCAGACTTCCGGGCTTTACCAGAAATATATCACCCTTTTGCAGACTTTCCGTAGGCACCTCCTTCTCCTGCCCGTCCCCGGTCACGAGGACTGCCACCTTGGGAGCCAGATTCATAAGCTTGGTAATAGCCTCACTGGTCTTGCCCTTGGAACGGCTCTCCAGATATTTTCCGACCGTGATCAGGGTCAGGATCGTACCGGAGGATTCAAAATACAGATCGTGGGAATAATGCTCTACTACTGCCATGTCACCGTAGCCTAAGCCATAGCTGATCCGGTACATGGCGAAAATGCCGTACACAAGCGCCGCGCCGGATCCTAAGGCGATCAGGCTGTCCATGTTCGGGCTGCGGTGCGCCAGGGTTTTAAATCCTACGGAGAAAAACTTCCGGTTCACATACAGAATCGGCAACAACAGCAAAAACTGTGTCAATGCAAAATTCATGGCGTTGGCATTACCGTGCATGGTATTCACGATAAATGCGGGGATCGGAATTCCGAACCATTCTTTGAGCATATGGTGCATGGACACATACATTAACGGGATCAGGAACCCGATGGAGATTCCAAGCCGCCATTTCATGGCTCTTGCGTCTGCATCCAGCTTCTGCTGCAATTCCTGCTTGCCGTCGGCTGCTGGCCTTCCTATACTTCCCGCATTCCCGGAAGTGCTCTGTCCGCCTGCACCTGCCGCACTGCCTTCGGTCATTACCGAAGCGCCGTAGCCTGCTTTCACCACAGCATCAATGATTTCCGTCGAAGTGATCTTCGTCTCGTCATAGGTCACATCCATGGTCTCTGTCAACAGATTCACGGATGCTTTTTCCACATTTTCCAGTTTATTGACTGCCTTTTCCACATGCGAAGAGCATGCGGAGCAGGACATTCCCGTAACATGATATCTTTCCTTCATAAAAATAACCCTGCCTTTCCATAACCTGCAAAGTTTCTGTTATTTTCAGTGCCTTACCGCACGAATTTACAGTTTTATCTGCAGTCATGCCTTTACTTATTTCAATTTTTTCACCAGATCCACTGCTTCCTCTACGATAGCAGTATTCCCCTTCCGGATCTCTTCCACCACGCAGGTCTCCATATGCTCCTTCAGAATCGCATAGCCAAAAGCCTGCAGGGCGCTCTCCACCGCAGCTACCTGCGTCAGGATATCTCCGCAGTATCGGTTTTCTTCCAACATCCGGCTGATACCGTTCAGTTGTCCCGTCATGCGGCTTAAACGGTTCTGTAATTGTTTTCTTTCTTTTTCAGAGCGAGGTGTTGCTTTCTGATGACAATGACAGCATTCCATACCCTTCTCTTCTAATTTTTCTTTTAATTGTTCTGCCATACTTTCTCCCATTCTGAAGCCGGTTCCTGCTATTTTTTCTAAATGCCCACATATTCTTTATTGTCCTCCGATCACATAACAGCGTTCAATGTATGTAGAAGGACTAATTGTTGCAGCTATACAAAATACCCCACAGGGGTATATTGTATAGTTACAAGATATACCCCCACAGGGTATTTGTCAAGAGGCACTTTCTAATTCCTGCCAGTTCATCTCTGACCAAAACAGATCCTTACAATCTGCATCTTCATGATTCTGTCGCCGGTTCTGGCGAGGAAGCGGAATAATCCGCTGACGGAAGGGTCTCGAAGATCATTATAGCCCAGCATATAGCCACGGCTTGTGACCTGCAATCTGCTGTCCCACTGGGAAAGCTCACTTATCGCATCCGAAACCGCAAAATACGCGCCCACATCCTGAATTTTAGCGCTCTTTAGCCATGTCTTTGCTATCATCTTAACCGCTGTCCGGTTCGCCGCGTCAAATACCAGCACACCACCGGGAAAACTGTCAGCCATTGCCTGTACCAGCGTCCTGACTTGCTCCGTCAGAAAATAATAGAATACTCCGGAGGCAAAGAAAATCGCCCCTTCGGACGCGTCGATTTTGGTAAACCATTCCGTATCATTCAAATTGCAGGAAATATTTTCCTCACGGTCCCCAGCAGGCAGTAATTGATTGCGTACGGCAATAACATCCGGGAAATCCAGATTGTAAATTTTACAGCTGCCATTGTCACAGGCTCTGCCGGTACCGTCAAGCCCACAGCCCAGATTGACCACCGCTGCATCAGGATGGTCTGCCAGGTAATTTTGTACCTCCCACGCAAGGTCATTCTGCCGCATGGCAACCTCCAGCGAACCGAAACGCTGCATCAGGCCGTGGGATTTTTTCTCCACCTGTGAAAAGTCATAGTCGATCTGGTCAATCAGGTGTACCGCCATCTCGTCCCGATATAGGTTCGGATACAACTCCGAGCATAGCTTCCGGGAATAAAGCGGGATGATCAGTGTCTCCTGTACGGTGTTCTTCTCAATCTTGTATTTCATGGACATCTCTCACTTTCTTGCATTTTTGTCATTTCTTTTTTGTTAGTTTTGTCTAACCGCTATATAGAGCTATATGGTTAGTTTGTGCTAACTTGCATGTCTTAGAAAAGCCGCATTACTGCGGCCTTTCAGCTGACTGTTTTTGGTTTTCGTTCTTATTATACTGAACTTCTTTCCGTTTTGCAAGGTAGATTTCCTAATGCTTTTTTATCCGCGCTTTCTCTGAAGTAAGATTCCCATAGTAATCAGAAGAATTCCCCCGAAAAGTAACATGATCTCCGTTATATAAGTTGCGATGCCTTCTCCCGTCTTCGGTACTACATCCAATTCCTGCGTCACTGCCTGTGTTGCAGCAGGCTGTGCATCGGAACTATTGTTATCGTTTGCTTTAGAATCCTCGTGAGAGCTTCCACCAGTACTGGTACCTGCGGTCGTCTTTTCCTTTTTCACAATGACATAGGTAGAAAACTGATTGGTCTCGAAGGTGACTTTTCCATCGATCACTTTCGTAGGCAATGCAGTGGTAGTTCCGTTATGATCTCTCACCACTACATAGTCATAATTCGCATCGTAATTGTTGATTCCAAGGCTTAAGGTAATCGGATTGGTAAATTCCGTAATCTTTGTTTCCCAGTTCGTGCCATCCCCTTTGGCTACGATCTGGTTCAGATTCAATTCCACTGCCTGTGCAGATATCGCCCCTGCCACTTTCTGTTGTGCCGCCGTCATATCGTATCCGGTACTGTCGGCAACTGTCAGCTGAAGATTACCGCTTCCTGCTGCATTGGCGCCGTTGCTGATGGATGCGGAAGTCACTTCCTTTGCTGCCGAAGTGTCCACCATGTCCTCCGCTTTTTCAAAGATTCCTTTAAAATGGATCTGGGTATTTGGCATCGTAAAAGTAAACGTAGAAACATCCTTTGCCGCTGAAAGACTTATCCCATTTAGTGAAACTCCCTTCAATTGGTATCCGTAATCCGGCTTCAATTCCACGGTAACCGTAGCCCCAGGCTGTACCACAAGATTTCCGCCTCTGTTGTCTCCAACATTGTTTCCGTAGGGATCGTTGGTATTCGGTGCAGTACCATTTATTTGAATGATCCGGGCTGTGCCATGCTCTAGGTAAGCATCTTCTCCGTAGGTTTTCGAATCATATCCCCATGTTATTGTAATTCTCTCTTTGTCTACCTGAATGGAGTGGATTCCTTTTTCCGTCCATGTCACCGCATTTTCCTGTGAACTTCCGGCTCCCTGAATCATGTATTTTCCGGAACCGCTGTTAAGTACATATACTTTTACCGTGTCCACAGAATCGTCCACTCTGTATTCTGTTCCATCCACGGAAATTTTGTTTTCCCCGATCCATTCTTGCAAAGTCTTATAGGTATTTTCAATTCCTATATAGATTTCGATATTATTATTTTTCCATGTGGCATAATCGTTTGGAGAGATACCGTCACCTTCTAATCGAAAACAGATATTGTTTCCCGTTCCCGGATTCGGTCCAGAGGCATTTCCTCCCGATGCTTCGAAACTGGGTTCAAATTTCAGATCCGCATTTTCTACCTTGGTTTTATAAATATACGAAGCACCATTTGTGGTCATGCTTGCTACTGCAATGCTCTGACCATTCACCATAAAGCTTCTCAGCACACAATCCTTGCCCGGTGTCAGTGTTATGGTAATCTCTGTTCCTGCTGCCACATCCGCCTGTGCAGCATCCCCCTGTAATCCGGCTCCTTCTATTTCCATACTACCGGCAGCATATTGGAATACACCATCCTGCACCCTGTCCCACAGTGTATGATCATCCGCGCCCACCTTATATGTCTGGCTGTTGTCCTCTGCTCTTACATGAAATTCCGGCAAAACTCCCAATATCAACACCAGTGCCAGTAAAAAAACAAATATCGTTCTTCTGCTTTTGTACATCTGCGCAAGTCCTCCTTTTATAATATACTTATATATATTCATAGGATACCTGCCTTTTTCAAGTTGACATTTGTCTCAACCTGCCAAATCCACGCATTTTCTGCGTTCATGGGTATCACATCGTCAATCCGCCTCTCATACCCACGCTTTCTCTGCTCCTTGGGTATCTCATCGTCAATCCATCTCTCATACCCACACTTTCTCTGCTCCGTGGGTATCACATCGTCGATCCGTCTCTCATACCCACGCTTTCTCTGCTCCTTGGGTATCACATCGTCGATCCGTCTCTCATACCCGCGCTTTCTCTGCTCCGTGGGTATCACATCGTCAATCCGCCTCTCATACCCACACTTTCTCTGCTCCGTGGGTATCACATCGTCAATCCGTCTCTCATACCCACGCTTTCTCTGCTCCGTGGGTATCACATCGTCAATCCTTCTCTCATACCCGCGCTTCCTCTGCGCTGCAAGGCGCACACTAAAAAAGAATCTCGCTTGCGAGATTCTCCGCCTGCGGCGGGTCGCTTTTGCGACATATTTCATAACCGCCGCAGTGCGATCCCTGCGGAGCTTTTTTAATTCATAGGAAGAAATTTCCTATGAATTAAAAAAGCACAGTCCCTCACAGGGCTGTGCCTTTCTCATTCTCTCGCTATTTCTTATCTTCTTCCCAGTTGTAGTAGAACTGGATCAGTCCGATTCGGCTTCTGGTGCCGGTCTTCTCATTCAGCGCAGAAACATGCCGATAGAGCATCGCGCGTGAGACAAAGAGGCTGGCGGCGATCTCCTGCATTCCATCATCGGACAACAGCAAAAGCTGCAGCACTTCCTGCTCCCGTTCCGTCAGATCAAAAGATTCTGCAAATCTCTCCAGCCGGCTCTGACTGCCAGCCATTTCGCGACTTTCCATTGCTTCGGGAGCCTTTACAATCTGCGTACAACTATAATACCACAGCAGCGCCACGCTGATCAGTACAAACAATACCAGTGCCAGTACTGCCGTCAGGATATGATCTTCTCCGGTCAGCAGGCTTACGGAAGCTACTCCTGTGATCACAGCGCCCAGATTGTTCGCCGCTCTTCCCATACCTGCCCATAGCCTGCCATCCTGCATGCGATAGGACAGCTGGAGAAATCCGTTCGTGAAAAACACCACGAAAAATCCCGCAGACATATAGAAGATCAGCAGTCCCGGCAGAAACGGTCCGCCGCTTTCAATGATCAGCACACAGATGGTCGACAGGATCGTCACCGCATACATGATCAGTCCACGATATCTTCCGTTATTCAGATCAAACAGTACTCCTGCCAGCAATCCGCTGAGTGCTAAGAACAGTCTCGGCCACTGACCGATATCCATGGTACCTGCAGCATGTGCCAGGGTCACAGCGTTGTCAAGCGTTGCGAAGATACATGTCATCAGAACAACCGTCACCAGTAATGCCACACCTGCCAGCCGGGGATTCTTCCATGATATCTGCTCCGCAGTAACACCTTCCTGCGCGTTTTTCACCGACACCGTTTCTCCGTCCTCTGCCTTCTGTCTCCTGTGGTATCCTGGCAGTGCATTCTGCGCCATTCCGACAGTCAGTACCCACAGCATCACAAAACTTCCCGCCAGGAAGCTACCTTCCACTGTCTCTCCCCACAACAGATTGTGGTTCAGAAACTGAAGGAGCAGCCCCACAGCATGCGCCACACTCACGGTCTTCGCCGGATGCCTGCTTCCCCTAAGCAGCTGTGCCGCCAGGTAATGCGTCCTGCTACCCAGATATCCCAGTATCAGGAACAGAAAACACCCGCTGCCCAATAGTACCCCGTACCCGGTCCCGACAAACAGCAGTACATATCCTGCGATCACCGGCACCGGCAAGAAGAATCCCGCTGCCTTGAACGCAGTGGGATTCCCGGATTTGCTTTTCCATTTTTCTATCAGAGAATATGCCAGGAAACCAAACACGCTGACGCCCAGGATATAGCTCTGTGCCAGTACCACGCCTGAGGGATCCGTATATAACGCCATCCGGTTATCAAACAGATACTCTGTTCCTAAAAATACAAAATAGAAAACAGCTAATGAAAGCATGGTCTCTCCTTAAACAGACTGGAAACCGCCTTCCAGATCCTCAATGATATCATCAATATTCTCCGTACCGATAGACAGACGAATCGTATTGCTGTAGATTCCCTGCTCATTCAGCTCTTCCTCAGACAGCTGTGCATGGGTGGTGGAAGCCGGATGGATGACCAGAGACTTCACGTCTGCCACGTTTGCCAGCAGCGAGAACAGTTCCAGATTATCACAGAACTTTTTCGCTGTCTCCTTGCCGCCCTTGATCTCGAATGTGAAGATGGAACCGCCTCCGTTCGGGAAATATTTCTTATACAACTCCTGCTGCTCCGGATCGGTGGATACGGAAGGATGATGCACACGCTCTACCTGAGGATGATTGTTCAAATACTGTACAACCTTCAGTGCATTCTCCACATGACGTTCCACGCGCAGAGACAGTGTCTCCAGTCCCTGTAAGAAAATAAAAGCATGGAAAGGGGAAATGCAGCCGCCCATATCACGAAGGAGCATGGCACGGATAGCGGTCACAAAAGCCGCGCCCGGTGCTGCCTTGGTGAAAGTCACACCATGATAGCTGGGATTCGGAGTGCACAGATGAGGGAACTTGCCGCTGCCCTCCCAGTCAAATTTACCATTCTCTACGATCACACCACCTAAGCTGGTGCCGTGTCCGCCGATGAATTTGGTTGCGGAATGTACCACGATATCTGCGCCGTACTCAAAAGGACGTACCAGATAAGGAGTAGCAAACGTATTGTCCACTACCAGAGGCACTTTGTGTGCATGGGCGATCTGTGCCAGACGCTCGATGTCTACCACATCAGAATTGGGATTGCCCAGGGTCTCGATGTAGAGCGCCTTGGTGTTCTCCCGGAAGCTTGCTTCGATCCTGTCATAATCGGAAGGAGCCACGAAAGTAGTGGTCACACCGTAGTCCACCAGGGTATGCGCCAGCAGATTGTAGGTTCCGCCGTAAATATTATTTGCAGAAACAATGTGATCTCCCTGTTTTGCCAGGTTCTGGATCGTATAGCAGATAGCTGCCGCTCCGCTGGCTACTGCCAGAGCTGCGGTACCGCCCTCTAATGCTGCAATACGCTGTTCAAAAATATCCTCTGTCGGATTGGTCAGTCTTCCGTAAATATTTCCTGCGTCACGCAAACCGAAACGGTCTGCTGCATGCTTTGAATTGTGGAATACGTAAGAAGATGTCTGGTAAATCGGAACTGCTCTTGCATCGGTCACCGGATCTGGTTCTTCCTGTCCAACGTGTAACTGTAAGGTTTCAAATTTTAATTTTCTCTCTTTTAATGTACTCATGTGTTTTCCCATCCTTTTTCTATGTTTTCATTCTTTTTGCCTGCCTGTTTTTCTCAGGTTCTGCTGTTGGAATTATCATATCAAATCAATCGAAAAAGTGTTAATCCATAAAACCATGAGCCGATTATAGGGAAATCCTATAGCAGTATTATTCCCTGTCCTGTTTTTCCCTGCACTCCCTGCACAATCCATAAATAATGGAATTTTTGCATTGCAGTGTAAATCCATGATCTTTTAAAACATGCTCAGCGATCTCATCCATAAACGCACATTCCAGATGTATGATGCATCCGCAGGAGACACATTTCAAATGGAGATGTTCCTCACAGTGATGTCCCATCTCCACGTACTGATACACCGCCTGGCTCCCCTTCTCTGCCACATATTTCATGACAGTTCCCTCTTTGGCAAGTTTATCCAGGTAACGGTAAATCGTTGTGATGTTCACCTCGTTATCGTGTTTTTTCAAATACTGGTCAATGTCCGTCACCGTCACTGTGCGGTCGCTGTTTGCCATGAGATATTCTAAAATTTTCTTTCTGCTGGTCGTTGCATAACCATTTCCTGCCATTTTTTCATCTCTTTTCTTTCTCTGTATATGCTTTCACTGTAGCAGATACAATTTTTAACTCTTTCCTCTTAATTTCATACTTCCGCGTATCAATTATTCATCTACATCTGTTAAAATACAATCCCAAGTAACTCAATGATCACGCCCCAAACAACACCGAATCCATAAAGTGCTGCCATAATTCCAGCGTTCTGCTTCCAATTGCGGTTCAAACGGAACAAAACCAAAAGTCCAACTCCGGCATTTACCAAAAGTCCTGACATCATCGCTCCTGCTCCGATAATTCCACTTAAATAGAGTTCCGTGATTACCACGGAGGATGCGCAGTTTGGAATCAGTCCGACAAGTGCCGCGATCATCTCTCCCACAACCGGAATATTCTGAAATACCACCGCAAGATGATCTTCTCCGATCATTTCAATTACCAATGTCAATATAAATGTGATAAGCAAAATGTATACAAAAATTTTCAAAGTATGTTTCAGCGCAGATTTTAAAACGCCGTCCTCACAACTGCAATGTTCTTCCTCACAGACCACATGAATATCCATGTCTTTTTCTTTCTTTTTGAAAACATTCACATAAACCAGCTCTGCAAGAAATCCTGAAATGATCGCAATGCAGACTTTTGCACCAAGAATTTTAATGATTGTTGCCGGTGCGACTGACTCTGAAATGAAAATCGGCAGCATCTCATCCGACGTGGACAAAAATACGGCAAGCAGCGTTCCCACCGTAATGACTCGTCCGGCATAAAGGCTGGCCGCTGCTGCCGAAAAACCACATTGCGGCATAATTCCAAGAAGTCCGCCCCACAGCGGTCCGACTTTCCCTGCATTTTTAATCTTGTTCTGTACTTTTCCGCCTGTCGTGTGTTCTAACAATTCCATTAATAAATAAGTGAAAAACAGAAATGGAAGCAGCTTCACGCTGTCCTCGATCGTGTGTGATAATGTATGTTCTAAAATGTGTAACATAACAAACGCCTCCTGCATTTGGTTGTTTTAATCTTGATTTATTCAAATTGCAAGTTATTTGTTTTTGCATTTTGTGTGCATTTGCAAATTGTTTGCATTTTTAAGCTGCATTGGTTATTATACACGCTTGGAGATGGTTGTCAAGGGGGATTTTTAAAAGAAAATCAAATATAATATGCAAAAAAAGATGACAAATGTTATAAAGTTCTGCTTGCCTGCAATTATCTCTCATGTTACAATGACAGAAAGCATATTTTACAAAATCTTTATGGTGCATTTGCCATCTATATTCTGGAAACGGCTGATTATCCCTGATAATCTCCGTACTTCATTCGTATCTATGCTTTTAATTACCCATTAACTAATTTAAAAGCAGGAGACGGATATCAGAAATATAGATTTCTCCTGCCTGGACAGTTTTCCAACTGCCCCGCCGATCTCAGGAGGAATCATTTATGGCAAAACAAAAAAGAAAACTACAAAACACAAAGAAAACTTTCACAGTTAAAGTTCCCGCAGCCAACCGGAATTATAAGGACACCGTTTTTCGGATGTTATTTTCCAACCGTAAGAACCTGCTTTCACTCTACAACGCAGTAAATCAGAGAGATTATAAAAATCCTGATGACTTGGAAATCGTCACATTAGAAAATGCAATTTACATGGGTATGAAAAATGACCTGGCATTTATCATTGATACTAATTTATATCTGTACGAGCACCAGTCAACCTACAATCCAAATATCCCTCTTCGGGATTTATTCTATATTAGTAACGAATATCAGAAACTCGTGGATAAGAAATCTCTCTATTCTTCTACTTTGCAAAAAATTCCTGCGCCGAATTTTATTGAGTTTTATAATGGTTCAACGATATTGTCTGACTGCACTGAACTTAAGCTTTCTTCAGCATTTGAAAATCTGTCAGGCGAACCAAAGCTTGAATTGACTGTCACTGTATTAAATGTAAACGAAGGACATAATGCTGAATTGATGCAACATTGCAGCACTTTGAAAGAATATGCGCAATATGTCGCCAGAGTACGGCACTATGCTGCCAACATGTCTCTGAATCAGGCTGTAGAATGTGCTGTTGACGAATGCATAAAGGAAGGGATTCTTGCAGAATTTCTTTCCAAAAATCGTGCGGAGGTTATCAGTATGAGTATTTTTGAATATGATAAAGAATTGGAAGAGAAGAAATTGCGAAAGGCTGAGTATGAAGCCGGTTTTTCTGATGGTGAAAAATCCGGACATGAAACCGGATTTTCCGAAGGTCGTGAATCTGGATTTTCCGAAGGACAAAACCATGCTGCAATTGAAACTGCCAGAAGGATGCTGCAATCGAACAAATTTACTATAGAAGAGATTGCAAAATTTTCAGGTTTATCCCAACAGGAAGTAGAAACTATTTCTTCTAACACATGAGAGAAAAACAAGCCGCCACATTTTTTCTATACTATCTGTCAATTTTCGCAATGCAGCCTGTATGTTTTCCCGGTAAATTAATTGCATTAATATAATTGATATGATATATACTAGAAACACCTATATTCACTGTGTTTGAAAAAGGAGCGGCACCATGGAAGCAGATTCATTAGGCAAGAAAATACGACGTTTACGCATTAACAATTGTTTATCTCAGGCTCGCTTAGCTGAAGCCGTTGATGTTTCAACAAATTATATCGGACAGATTGAGCGCGGTGACCGTACACCGAGTTTAGACACTGTTATTGCACTATGCAATGCACTGCACGCAAGTGTCGATTATGTTGTATCCGATGATATTTCCACCAGAGATGACGAAATCATGACAGATATCCGAGCACAACTTGTAAAACTAACCCCTGATGAAAAACAATATTTTTATCATATGATCGTCAGTTATATCCAATTAAAAGAAGAAAACGCCAGAGCACAGAAAAAGGAGCCTTAAGCTCCTTTTTCTATGTTTAATCCATTACTTTTTCCCCATCATAGAAAAATGTTCTCTCCTATTTTTCTCATTTACAAGCTGACTGCTTTATCTTTGTTTCCGTTTGTTTGCTTTTTCTAAATTTTTCTTATCTTCCTCTCAGCAAGCCGCTTTTCCTTTGCTAAGATAAAAATAAAAAGCGAGGAACTCTACTATGAAATTACAGGATACCCAGATCACAAACTACCTTACATTTTGCAAAACCCAAAAGTGCTTAGACGAAAAAACAATCCGCGCCTACAAAATCGACCTCACACAATTTTCTTCCTCTATGTCTGCTGAAACCTCTTTATACGATATCACTTCCAGACAATTGGAAGCCTATATTGCACACCTCCATTCCATTTACAAACCCAAAACCTCCAAAAGAAAAATCGCATCGCTCAAAGCATTTTTTCACTATTGTGAATTTTATGAATTTATTGAGAAGAATCCCTTTGACAAAATCCAGATTCGTTTCCGGGAACCCATTATTCTCCCGAAAACCATTCCTTTGCAGACGTTAGAACTTTTCCTCTCTACGATTTACACCCAACGGCAGCTTGCCACTACACCTTACCAACAAAAAAATGCACTGC
>ENA-ORSC01001961-ORSC01001961.1-human-gut-metagenome-genome-assembly--contig:-NODE-1961-length-13135-cov-8.182110_pt1 | contig 13135 bp, 10 predicted proteins | sample MGYA00242178_ERZ509140 | MGnify/ENA primary metagenome ERZ509140 (study PRJEB26280, sample SAMEA2338681) | human gut metagenome | biome: human gut; feature: human-associated habitat; material: faeces... | reverse complement strand
CGGATTTTCGCGCTCGTAGGGCGTCATGGACTGAATGATCGCCTCGGTGCGCGTGAGCGCCTTTTCATCGAGCTGCGTGTTTTTGAGCGCGCCCGCGTTCATGCCGGGAACCATGCCCGCAATATCCTGCAGGCTGCCCATGCCCTTGAGCTGGACCAGCTGGTCATAGAAATCGGCAAGCGTAAACTTGTTGGACTTGAGCTTCTGCTCGAGCTCGGCTGCCTTTTTCGCATCGAACGCAGCCTCTGCCTTTTCAATGAGTGTCAGCACATCGCCCATGCCGAGAATTCTCGACGCCATGCGCCCGGGGTGGAACGGCTCGATCTGATCGAGCTTTTCGCCCGTGCCGATGAACTTGATCGGCTTTCCGGTCACTGCCTTGACCGACAGCGCCGCACCGCCTCTTGCATCGCCGTCGAGCTTCGAGAGCATCACGCCGTCGATGTCGAGATATTCGTTGAAGGTCTGCGCGGCGTTCACCGCGTCCTGACCGGTCATCGCGTCGACGACGAGCAGAATCTCGTTCGGCTTCACCGCCGCCTTGATTGCCTTGAGCTCGTCCATCAGCGCCTCGTCGACATGCAGCCGACCTGCAGTGTCGAGGAAAACCATGTCGTTTCCGTGCCGGATGGCGTGGGCGACGGCAGCCTTCGCAATATCGACCGGGTTTGTCTGCCCCATCTCAAAAACGGGGATATCGAGCTGAGAACCGACGACCTGCAGCTGCTTGATGGCAGCGGGACGGTAAATGTCACAGGCGACGAGCAGCGGTTTTTTGTTCTGCTTTTTGAACAGCCCCGCCAGCTTTGCGCCGTTGGTCGTTTTGCCGGCGCCCTGCAAGCCCACCAGCATCACGATGGTCGGCGGCTGGGACGCCATGTGGATTTTCTGGTTGTCGCTGCCCATGAGGGCGGTTAGCTCCTCGTTGACGATCTTGACGATCATCTGTGCCGGGGTCAGACTCTCCAGCACATCCGCGCCGACGGCGCGCTCGGTGGTCTTTTTGATAAAGTCCTTGACGACTTTGTAACTCACGTCGGCCTCGAGCAGCGCGAGACGCACCTCGCGCATCGCTTCCTTTACGTCCGACTCCGACAGGCGGCCCTTGCCGCGGAGCTTTTTGAAAACGTTATTGAGTTTGTCGGAAAGATTTTCAAATGCCATGTCCCAGCTCCTGTAATGCGGCGGCGATCTCGCGCGCTAAGTTCTGCGCGGCGCCATCGGTCATGGTTTCGAGCCGCGCGAGCTTTTCCTGCGCCGCGGTGAACTTCGCCGTGCCGGACAGGAGGCTTCCGGGCCAAATTTCGCCGTCGGCTTCGTCAAAGTAAATGACTGCCGTACAGCTTTTTCCGTCCAGCGTCAGTCGGGCGGAGACGGACTGCCCGTAGCTGCTCGTTTGCGGAGCAGCCAGCGCCTGCGCGGAAAATGCCGCCGTTTCACCGGAAAGCGACGCAAATGGGTGCAGAAAAAGCGCCTCGTACCCCCGGCACCAGGCAAATCCGGCCAGAAGGCCCAGCACGCAGACCGCGGTGCGGTGCGCAATCGGCCGCCGAAGCAGAAACAGCAGCGCACACACTGCTGCAAGCGCGGCAAGCAGCACACCCGGCGCGGCATGCAGCAGAATCAGATACAAAGCGGCGGCCATGGCAAAGCCGCCGGAAAACAGGCAGAGCCGTCGCATAGGCCTTCTCCTTCAAAAAGCAGAAAAACCGGGCGCACTGCGAGCAATGCGTCCGGCTTTGACAGGCTTATTCCTCTGTCTTGGGGGCTTCCTCTGCGGGAGCCTCTTCTGTCTTCGGGGCTTCCTCAGCAGGAGCCTCGGCAGCGGGCGTCTCGGCGGCCTTGGGCTCGTCGTCCGCGACAACGATCTCAAAATCGTCGTCCGTGGGAGCGGCCTCGGTCTCGGCGGGCGCTTCGTCTTCGCGGAGGGAGGCGATGAAGTCCTTCAGCTCGGCGATGGCCTTCTTGGACTCGTCGATCTTCTGGCACCACGGCAGATATTCGGCAGTGTCGAGTTCTTCCCCGACGGCATAGTCGCGGTAGTACAGCTTGCCCAGTTCGATCTCGGCCTTCTTGACCTTGTCTTCCTCGGCGTAGATGGAAATGTTGGCCTTTGCAATGGCAGCCAATTCCTTTGCCTTTGCGGCAGCAGTCTGGGCAGCCTCTACAGCCATGTTCTTTGCAGCTTCAAAATTTTCAGAAAAACGCATGGAGAAACTCCTTTCAGCAGCATAATTTGCTTTTTTATTTCTTGTAGTATAGCACCTGCCCGAAAAAAATGGAATAGGCAAGTGATGTGCAATGTCAGTTATTTTGTAAATTTTCTTTTAATCGGCCTGTTTTTCGCCTTCCTGCGATTCATTGCGCCTGCGATTGACGTAGAGCGTATCGGGTGTGGGCTTCTTTTTGATGAGCACCCACGCAAGAACTCCGCCTGCGGCAAGGAAGGAGACAGCTGCCACAAGCTGGCTGACACGGATGCCGGTAGAGAACAGATACAAGCTGTCGGTGCGCAGTCCCTCGATCCACACGCGGCCGAGGCCGTACCACGCCACATAGGCGAGGAACACTTCGCCGTCGAATTTCCGCTTCTTTGAGAAAAAATGCAGGCCGATGAAGCCAACGAGGTTCCAAACGGACTCATAGAGGAACGTCGGGTGGTAATACGTCACAACGCCGGATACGTCCTGAAGGCCCATTTTCAGGAACGTATCCGTAACGGCGCCGTGCGCCTCGCGGTTCATGAAGTTGCCCCATCTGCCCACAAGCTGGCCGATGATGACGCCCATGCCCGCCACATCGAGCAGGACTGTGGCCGGAATTTTCTTATGCTTTGCGACGACAAGCAGCGTAATTGCGCCGCCGATGATGCCGCCGTAGATGGCAAGCCCGCCCTCCCAGATATAGAGGATGGAAATGGGATCATCGGCGTAAAGTTCCCAATAGAAAATGCAGTAATACAGACGTGCGCAGACGACACCGATGGGCGCCGCCCAGAGGATCATATCGAGCACATCGTCCTGCGTGACGCCGAAGTCCTTTGCCCGCGAGAGCATATAAAACACGGCGAGCAGGAATCCGGCGGCAATGATGATGCCGTACCAGTAGATGTCCTTCCCGAAGACCGTAAAGGCCACGGGACTGGGGTTGATCTCGATGCCGAGATTCGGGAATGTGATGGGAGATGCGAGAAACATATGAATTCCTCCTGATGAATTGAGAGGCGTTTGCCTCCGGCGGCCCGCTCCAAAGCCGAGGGGGCCTTTGGGTGCATACGTTTTGTAGGGGCCGATGCCTACGTCGGCCCGTTGGGTAGCTGCGGATTCGCTGAGGGTTTCCGAAAAAAACGGTGCATCCTGCGGGCGGCCAGAGTCGTCCACCCGTTTGGAAAGTTGCGAATTCGCCGAAGTTTTCCGTAAAACCGGTGCATTCTGCGCGGGCCGATGCGACGTCCGCAGGCTAGTTTCGAGGCGCAACCGCACATCGCGCGGCTCTTAGCGCCGAAGATGGGCATCGGCCCCTACAGCTGGTGCATCTGAAATTCATGCTTTTTCCGGCACAATAACGCTGAGCGCAGCACGTTCCGGTGTGATTGTTTGCGTCAGGAGCGCTTCCGCGTCAGAACGTGTAATGGTATCCAGCAGATCAAACTCACCGAAGCATTCGCTGCCTGCGAACAGGGATTCGCATATACGATAGCAGGTTGATTCAAATCCGTCAAGTTCCCGCAGAAGTCTGCCGCGTACAGATTTTTTCAGTCTCTCGAACCGTGTGGGCACAAAGCCGGTCTTCGGTGCCTGCAAAATGGCTTCCAGCACAACTTCCGGGTCGCACCCTGCACCGCTCACCTGCAAAAACGCCGCGCCGGGAACGCGCGTAAAGCCGGAGGAGAAATCTGCGTCGATCAGGCCGCGTGTATAAAGGCTTTCATATAGCGCTGAACTTTCGCCCAGCAGCAATTCGGCGGCAAGCTGTCCCGTGAGTTCCTGCCGGAGCGGCTCTGCGGACGGCTCTGCCCGAAAGCCAATAGAAAACACCGGCTGGCTGACCGGGAGTTTCCGGCACGTTCTGTGCCGGAATGCGCACGCAGGTTCCGCTTCGCCGCAAGGCCGCGCAGGCGGCGGCGAGAAGTCCGGCGGCAGACACTCCTGTGCAAGCCGTGCGGCAGCCTCCGCGTCCACATCGCCCATGATGACAAGCGCCATATTGGACGGAACATAAAACGCGTCAAAACAGCGCCGCAGCAGCTCCGGCGTGACGGCGCGGATGGAGCGGCGGGAGCCCGCAATGGGAATGTGGATGGGGTGGCGGCGATACAGTGCGCGGCACAGCCGCTCCTGCGCGCAGTCCTCGGGCGAATCGTCGTAGAGCGCAATTTCGTCGGCAATGACGGCACGCTCCGCTGCCATTGCTTCCGGCGGGAAGTACGGCGTCGAGGCCATGCGCAGAAGCAAGCGCAGACAGTCCTCAAAGTGTTCCGTGCAGGTGAAATAATAGCCGGTCATCGCATAGTCGGTAAAAGCGTTCGACTCCGCACCGAGGCTGGAAAACGCCGCCTCCGGGTCGCAGTCCGGCAGGCAGAACATGCGGTGCTCCAGAAAATGCGCCGTGCCGTCCGGCACGGTCTGCCAGCCGCCGCTTAACGGAAGCTGCGTGTCACACGATCCAACATTGACCCCGAGAAACGCGAATTTCCCGGCGAAGCCCGGCCTCGGTACAACGCGCAGGCGCAGACCGTTCGGAAGCGTTTCCAGATAACAGCGCTCTCCGAGCGCGGGATAGTCGTTCCAACTCATGCTTCCTCCAACGTATAGACCGTATCGGGCCGCACCTGCCGCGCAGCGGCGCATATGTCCTCTGCCGGAACGGCACGAACTGCAGCGGCAAGTTCAGCAGGACTCTGCGAAATGCCCGCCGCTGCGCGGCCCGTATAAAATTCATCAAGCCTGCCGGGGCTGTCGCACAGCAGCCGCAGATCGGACAGCAGCCCCGCGCGGGCTATTTCCAGTTCTGCCTGAGAAAAAACGCCCTTCGGCCAGTTCCGCAAGCTGACGCAGAATTTCCTGCTCAACGGCGGTCAGGTCTGCACGGCCGCATCCGGCGGATGCGGCCAAGATGCCTTTGTGTCCGTCGTACCAGCTTCCGGCCTCGTAGCATAGAGCCAGCTGCCTGCGCACGACGGTATAGAGCCGGTTCTGCTCACCTCCGCCGAGCATTGCGTTCAGAAGCAGCATTGCAGGATACTGCGCACTTTGCAGCGTCACATCCGTGCGGAAGCCCATCGAAAATCTGCTTTGCGCGAGCGGCATCGTTTCGGAAAACCGCCGCAGTGTCTGCGGCTGCGGACCGGGAACGGTCGAAGCCATGACGCAGGCCGCACGCGGCAGCTGCGCCAGAAGCGGACGAAGCTGTACTGCGATCTCATCTGCAGATTGACTGCCGAGATAAAAAAGTTCCACGCGCGACGAGGCCAGCAGTGATTCATAGTGCGTCCAGAGCGTGCGTGCGTCGATCGCATCCAACTCCTCCGGCTCTCCGAGACGGCCGCAGGCGTAGCGTTCGCCCCGGCACATGCTGCGAAGCATTTGCCTTTCACAGTAAGCACCCTTGTCGTCCAGAACGCTCTGCATGGCGTTTTGCAGATTCTGCCGTTCCTGCTGCACAAGCTGCGGCAGAAACGCGCTGTTTTCCATCTGCGGGCAGAAAAGCAGTTCTGATACGAAGTCCAGAAGCTGCAAAAAAACTGTCTCGCCCGCGTATTGATCTTCCAGGCAATCTGCAAATAATCCCGTAAGCTGAACCTCGCCTTTTTTGCGCACCAGCGCGCCGACGGATGCGCCGTGCAGATCGTCCAACCGGTCAGCAATGGCGCGGATGGATGGCGTTTTTTTGCTGCCTCGCAGAAGCACGCTCGGCAGAAGCGCGTTCATGGCCGCCTCGCCCACGCAAAGCGGCCTTAAAAAGCTGAGGCTGAAGCAGGCGGTCTTGAACCGCCTGTCCTGCACGGCCGTGAGGAACACGCCCGGCAGGAGTTCTGTTCTTCTCGTCATGATTTTTTGTCTGCCTCCGTGCGCAGACGGATGATCTCGTCGCGCAGCACAGCGGCATATTCGTATTCCATCATGTGCGCGGCCTTGCGCATCTGCGCTTCGAGTTTTTCGATCTCACGCGCAAGTTCCTGCCGCGTCATCTTTACGCCGCCCTTGCCCTTGTGTTCCGGTGTGGGCGAGGCGGAGATTTCGATCAGATCCCGGATGGATTTCACGATGGTCTTCGGCACGATGCCGTGCGCCTTGTTATACGCATCCTGAATCTGGCGTCGTCTTGCCGTCTCGTCCATGGCGGCCCGCATGGCGGGCGTAATTTTATCCGCATAGAGCAGCACGCGGCCCTGCGCGTTTCGCGCCGCGCGTCCAATCGTCTGGATCAGACTCGTTTCCGAGCGCAGGAAGCCTTCTTTATCGGCGTCCAGAATTGCGATCAGCGACACCTCCGGCAAATCAAGTCCTTCGCGCAGCAGGTTGATGCCGACCAGCACGTCAAACTTCGCCATGCGCAGATCGCGGATGATCTCCATGCGCTCCATGGCTCCGATATCTGAGTGCATATAGCGCACGCGGATGCCGTTTTCGGTCAGATATTTCGTCAGATCCTCCGCCATCTTCTTTGTCAGCGTCGTGACAAGCGTGCGCTCGCCCTTGTCCGTCGTGGCGTTGATCTCGCTGATCAGATCGTCGATCTGTCCCTCGATGGGGCGCACAAAGACCTCCGGGTCGAGCAGGCCCGTGGGGCGGATGACCTGCTCGGCAATCTGCCCGGCACGGCTGCGCTCATACTCGGCAGGTGTCGCAGAAACATAGATTGCCTGATGGATGCGTTCTGTGAATTCGTCGAAGGTCAGTGGTCTGTTATCATAGGCCGACGGCAGGCGGAAGCCGTAGTCAACAAGACTTTTCTTGCGCGCGTGATCGCCGTTATACATGGCGCGCACCTGCGGCAGCGTCACATGACTCTCATCGACGAAGAGGATGAAATCGTCCGGGAAATAGTCCAGCAGCGTCGTCGGCGGGGTGCCGGGGGCACGGCCGGCAATGACGCGGGAATAATTCTCGATGCCGGAGCAGAAGCCGATCTCCTGCAGCATTTCCAGATCGTACTGCGTCCGCTGGCGGATGCGCTGCGCCTCGAGCAGCTTGTCGTGCTCCTCAAAAAAGCGCACCTGCTCCCACATCTCAGCTTCAATATCCTTCATGGCGCGGGCCATTTTTTCTCTGGACGCGACATAATGCGACGCAGGGTAGATGGCGACGTGGTTCAAAATGCGCTCCGGCACGCCGGTGACGGCGTTGACCTCGGAAATGCGGTCAATTTCATCGCCGAAAAACTCGATGCGGATGGCTCGGCCTGCCCAATAGGCGGGATAAACCTCCAGCGTATCGCCGCGCACGCGGTAGGCGTTGCGGACGAAGTTGAGGTCGTTGCGCTCGTAGCGGATCTCGGTCAGCTTGCGCATAAGTTCATCCCGGTCGTATTCCATGCCGGGGCGAAGCGAAATAACCATGTTTTTATAGTCGATCGGATCGCCCAGACCGTAGATGCACGACACGGACGAGACGACAATCACGTCCCGGCGCTCGGACAGCGCACTCGTCGCGCTGTGGCGCAGACGCTCGATCTCGTCGTTGATGGCGGAATCCTTTTCGATGTAGGTATCCGTCTGGGCAATATATGCCTCAGGCTGGTAATAGTCATAGTAGGAAATGAAGTATTCCACGGCGTTTTCCGGAAAAAACTCGCGGAACTCCGAGCACAGCTGCGCAGCCAGCGTCTTGTTGTGCGCCAGGACCAGCGTAGGCCTATTCACGTTGGCGATGATATTCGCCATGGTGAACGTCTTGCCGGAACCGGTCACGCCGAGCAGGACCTGATCGCTCAGGCCCATGTTGAGGCCCTGCGTCAGCTTCTCGATGGCCTGCGGCTGGTCGCCGGTGGGCTTGAATTGGGAGTGCAGCTTAAAGTTCATACGGATCCTCCAGAATGCCGTCGTCGCGCAGAGAGACAAAATCGTCGTCCGCGACAATGATATGGTCGGCCAACACGATCCCGACCGCCTCGAGCGCCGCCTTTAACACCAGCGTAGTCTGCCGATCCTCGGGGCTGGGCAGCGCAAGGCCGCTGGGGTGGTTATGCGAGAGCACGACGGAGGTTGCGTTCGCATCCAGCGCAGCCTTTACGACCTTGCGCGCCGCAATGGACGCGACGTTCACGCCGCCTCGATGGATGAGCACGCAGTCGAGCGCCTTACACTTCGCGTCGAGGCAGAGAAGATACACGACCTCCTCGCTTTCGCCGTGGAAGTACGGCAGCAGGTATTGACCGCATTTGGACGTAGTATCCAGAATCTCAATCTGCGCGCTGCGGCTCATGAGGCAGCGGCGCGCCACCTGCGGCACGAGCCGGATCAGCTGCGCTGCGGCGTCTCCGACACCGCTGACCTTTTTGAGTTCCGACTCCGGCGCGGAAAACACGCCGTCGAGCGTCCCGAATCGGCTTAAAAGCGCGTGTGCCACCGGGTTCGTATCACCGCGCGGCGCGGCGTAATACAAAAGCACCTCCAACACCTGCACGTCCGAGAGGGAGTCCATGCCGCTGGTTTTGAGTTGTTTCCGCATGCGTTCGCGGTGGCCTTCATGGATGGACATGGACATCGGCTCCTTTCCGTTCCCGCTCACATCAGCGGCGCAAGCAGCCGCAGCAGCGCCCGCAGTACACGCTGCGTCAGGCGCGTATGGTGGCACTGTTCCGCGGTGATCTCCTTGCACTGGGGAAACGTTTCTTCAAAATCCGCCTGCACCTGTGCGTTCACAGTGGTGTCATAGAGATACACGGCGTCTTCAAAATGCAGATACAGGCTGCGGAAGTCCAGATTGACCGTGCCGACGACGGCCTGCTTCGTGTCGGCCAGATAGACCTTAGAGTGGATAAAACCCGGCGTGTATTCAAAAATGCGGACGCCCGCGCGCGTCAGTTCCTCATAGTTTGCGCGCGTGACCGCGTGGACATACCACTTGTCCGGGATGCCTGGCGTGATGATGCGTACATCGACGCCTGTTTTAGCTGCGACACAGAGCGCCGTGGTCATTTTGTCGTCCAGAATCAGATACGGCGTCATGATCCACATCCGCTCCTGTGCAGAGGAAATGACGGACTGTAAAATTGTCGCACCGACGTCCTCGTTGTCAAGCGGACTGTCGGCAAACGGCTGCAGAAAGCCGGTGTTCCCCTGCTTTTCCGGATAGTCCACACGGAAGCGTCCCACGTCCTCCTCCGACCGGTCAACGTAACCCCAGAGGGACAAAAACATAACTGTCATCGACCACACGGCTTTCCCGCGCACAAGAATGCCGCAGTCCTTCCAGTGTCCGAAACGCTCGTATTCGTTGATATACTCGTCCGCCAGATTGACGCCGCCGGTAAACGCAGCCTTGCCGTCAATGATCAGAAGCTTGCGGTGATCGCGGTTATTGAGACGGGCAGACAAAATCGGGATATAGGGGTTGAACGCGTGCGCGCGGATACCCATTTCCCGCAGCTTTTTCGCATAACCCATCGGCAGGCGCGTGATGCAGCCAAAATCGTCATACACGACGCGCACATCGACGCCTGCCGCCGCCTTTTCCCGCAGAAGTTCCAGAATGGGGGTCCACATCTTTCCGGTGGCGATGATGAAAAACTCGATAAAAATATAGTGCTCCGCTTTTTGCAGTTCCTCCAGCATTGCGGCATAGCAGCTTTCGCCGGTTGGGAAATATTCCGCGTCCGCATCGTCGTAGATGGGGTAGCCGGAGGCCGAAAGCAGGTAGCGCGCGTGGTTGAACGCGGGCGTTTCAGCGGCGGCCAGCTCCCATAAGGGCGCTTCGTCCTGCCGCAGCTGCTGCATGGTGACGGCCTCGATCGACTGCATCTTCCGGTGCTCATAGCTGGAAATTTTATTGCCGCCGAACAGCAGATAGATCGTCAATCCCGCCACAGGGAAGGCCAGAATCAGCACGATCCACGCGATCTTATAGCTTGGGTTGACCCCGCACGAGATGATATAGATGACGACCACCCAGCTCAGCACGTTCATGGCGATCCGGATCCAGAAAAAGTCGGCCCGCAGATACGTCGCCATCACGATCAGAAATACGATCTGCAGCAAAATGCCGACCGACACCGCCACGACCCGCTGGAACACCAGCTTTGACAGATTCCGCATGCACTTGCCTCCCCGCTGCTTGAATTTTCTATACTATAGCATGTTCCTTCCAAAGCCGCAAGTCTCGGCTTTTTAAATTTGAAAACTTTTGTTTGAAAATCATGTTGTAGTTTTGAAAAGAATCTGGTATAATAAGCAGACTGAATTTTTCGATTTCTCATTACAGGAGCGAACCATGGAAAACTGTATCCGCGTGCAGGGTGCGCGCGTCAATAATCTGAAGAATATCTCCGTTGAGATCCCGCGCGACAAGCTGGTCGTCCTGACCGGCCTGTCCGGCTCGGGCAAGTCATCTCTGGCCTTTGACACAATCTTTGCCGAGGGGCAGCGGCGGTATGTCGAGTCACTTTCGAGTTACGCGCGCATGTTCCTCGGCCAGATGGACAAGCCGGACGTTGACTCCATCGACGGCCTTTCCCCCGCCATCTCCATCGACCAGAAGACCACCAGCCGCAATCCCCGCTCGACCGTTGGCACGGTCACGGAGATCTATGACTATCTGCGCCTTTTGTGGGCGCGCTGCGGCACGCCGCACTGCCCGAAGTGCGGCAAGGAGATCCGCCGTCAGACGGTTGACCAGATCGTTGATCAGATCATGGGCCTGCCTGAACGGACAAAATTTCAAATTCTCTCCCCTGTCGTGCGCGGCAAAAAGGGCGAGCACCAGAAAATCTTTGAAGACGCCCGGCGCGGCGGCTACGCCCGCGTGCGTGTTGATGGAAGTCTGTACGAACTGACGGAAGACATTTCGCCTGACAAGAACAAAAAACACCACATCGAAGTCGTCGTTGACCGGCTCATCATGAAACCCGACCTTGCCCGGAGACTAACGGATTCCGTGGAAACGGCGTCCAATCTCTCCGGCGGTCTTGTGATTCTCAACGAGTTGGATGGGGACAGAGACACGCTCTTCTCCCAGAACTACGCCTGTGAGGACTGCGGCATCTCCATGCCGGAACTCTCCCCGCGCATGTTCTCGTTCAACAACCCCTACGGTGCCTGCCCGGTCTGCGCAGGTCTTGGCACGCAGCAGGTCGCGGACCCGCTGCTCATCATCCCCGACCGCTCCAAGTCGATTTTACAGGGTGCAATCCAGGCCTCCGGCTGGAACAATGTCCGCGACGACTCCATCTCCCGGATGTATTTTGAGGCGCTGGCGAAAAAATATCATTTTTCCCTGAATGACCCCATCGATGCTCTGCCGCAGAAAGCGCTCGACGTCATTCTCTACGGCACGGGTACGGAAAAACTCACCATCTATTATGAACGCGCAAACGGCCGCGCCACGCTGGAGCTGGTGACTCACTATATGGACGATCCTACCGGCGCCGCAGGACTGGCGCTGCAAAGGGCAAAGGAGTTATTATGATAAAAATTGCGTGCGCAGGCGACAACTGTGTGGATTATTATGACAACACCGGCGAGAGCTTTCCCGGCGGAAATCCGGTCAATGTTTCGGTGTATGTAAGGCGTCTGGGCGGCCAGTCCGCCTATCTGGGCGCGGTGGGTACGGATGATTTTGGAAAACGGATGTGCGCCGCGCTGCAAGAGAAGGGCGTAGACGTCAGCCATGTGCAGATTCTGCCCGGCAAAACTGCCTTCTCCCATGTAGAGCGCATCAATGGTGAGCGGGTATTCGGCGATTATGATGAGGGCGTCATGGCGGATTTCAGACTCCGGCAGGCGGATTTTGACTTCCTCAAGGGATACAATCTGCTGGTCACCGGACTGTGGGGGCATACGGAAAGTCAACTGGCCGACGTTCGCGCCATGGGGATCCCCGTGGCCTTTGACGGGGCCGAGCGCCCGCTGGATGAGGCGGGCAGGATCGCGCTGCCCCATGTGAACGTGGCGTTTTTCTCAGATGACGCCTCCGATGAGGAAAGCCTCAAGGCGCGGATTCTGGAGGTAGCGGCGCTGGGTCCCCAGATCGTGGTGGCCACCCGAGGCGGAAAAGGGAGCCTTGCCTATGACGGCGAAAGCTTCTATCTGGGCCAGATCGTTCCGTGCTCCGTGGTGGATACCATGGGCGCGGGGGACAGCTTTATTGCCGGATTCCTGATGGCGTGGCTGAAAAAGGAGTCGATCCCGGCCTGCATGCGTGCCGGAGCGGAAAATGCAGCCGTAACGCTGGGCTATCCCGGCGCGTGGTGATAATAAAGGAGCGAATCAACATGGAAGAACTGCTGAAGTCTTTGCAGGAGCTGCTGGCCATTGAATCGGTGGCCCGGCGGGATCAGGAAAAGCCCTTCGGAAACGGCGTGGCCCAAGCGCTGGATTACACGCTTTCCCTTTGCCAATGTATGGGCTTTCATACAAAGAACGCCGACGGGCTGTACGGCTATGCGGAAATCGGCGAGGGCGCGGAGATCATCGGCTGCCTTGGCCATCTGGACGTGGTCCCCGCGGGAGATGGCTGGCATTATCCGCCTTATGCCGGAACCATAGACGGCGGACGGCTGTACGGCCGCGGCACAATCGACGACAAGGGGCCCACCCTGATCGCGCTTTTCGCGGCCCATGATGTGGCGCAGGCGTATGAACGCGCCGGAAAGCCCATGCCCCGCCGCATCCGCTTTATCTTCGGACAGACGGAGGAATCCGGCCCTTGGGATGATATGGCGGCCTATGTGGCCCATGAAGAGCCTGTTCGCTTTGGCTTCACACCGGATGCAGATTTCCACGCCATCTACTGTGAAAAGGGGATTTTGCGCCTTCATCTGACCATGCCGCTGACCGGCTCCGGTATTCTGGACGCCAAAGGCGGCACGGTGGTGAACATGGTGCCGGATGCCTGCACGGTCACCACGGCAGCGGGAACCTATCAGGCGGCGGGAAAATGCGCCCACGGCAGCACGCCTTGGCGAGGCGAGAACG
>ENA-ORSC01001959-ORSC01001959.1-human-gut-metagenome-genome-assembly--contig:-NODE-1959-length-13165-cov-3.260641_pt1 | contig 13165 bp, 10 predicted proteins | sample MGYA00242178_ERZ509140 | MGnify/ENA primary metagenome ERZ509140 (study PRJEB26280, sample SAMEA2338681) | human gut metagenome | biome: human gut; feature: human-associated habitat; material: faeces... | reverse complement strand
AGCGTATATTACCAACGCAGCGTTAAAAACAATGCCAAGGACTTCGACGGAGGCGCCGACTACCGCCTGCGCAACTGCTCTTGGAGCGTAAACATCGGATACAATTTCTGACAACACTCTTTTTTTCAACAAGAAAATTTATCTAAACCGGCACATCCTTTTCGGAATAATTTTCTACCGTTTTTCGTATGATAATTCATAACTTTGCCGATGGAAACAATAAAAATCCATTTCAATGGCTAAGATTTATGAAGATTTGACCAAGTTGGTGGGACACACTCCCCTCGTTGAACTTGGACACGTGGAAAAAGCGGAGAATTTGAAAGCCCGTCTGGTGGCTAAAGTGGAATACTTCAACCCCGCAGGAAGCGTTAAGGACAGGATCGCAAAGGCTATGGTTGATGATGCAGAGGCTAAGGGACTTCTTAAACCCGGCAGCGTGATTATCGAGCCTACAAGCGGCAACACTGGCATCGGATTGGCATGGGTGGCTTCGGTGAAAGGTTATCGGCTGACACTGACAATGCCCGAGACGATGAGCGACGAGCGCAAAAAGCTGCTGCGCGCCCTCGGTGCAACCCTGGTGCTGACTCCGGGCGCTGACGGAATGAACGGCGCCATCAAGAAAGCCGAGGAGCTGCGCAATGCCAACCCCGGATCGGTGATACTTCAACAATTTGAGAACGATGACAACCCCGCAGCGCACCGACGCACAACGGGCGAGGAAATCTGGACGGATACGGACGGACAAGTGGACGTGTTTGTGGCGGGAGTAGGTACGGGCGGCACGATTTGCGGTGTGGCGCGCGCCTTGAAAAGGCATAATCCGAATGTCTACATTGTGGCCGTAGAGCCTGCATCGTCTCCCGTGCTTGAGGGGGGCGAGGATGCTCCTCACCGCATACAGGGCATCGGGGCAAACTTTATTCCGGCCCTTTACGATGCTTCGGTAGTGGATGAGGTGATTCCCGTGCCGGATGATGAAGCCATTCGTGCCGGACGCGAACTGGCATCTACCGAGGGACTGCTGGCGGGAATATCTTCCGGCTGTCTATGCGGCACGTCTGCTGGCGGTGCGTCCCGAATTTGCCGACAAAACGGTGGTGGCCTTGCTGCCTGATACGGGAGAGAGGTATCTCTCTACGGAGTTGTTTGCTTTTGACACTTATCCTTTGGATTAAATGCCGGGGACGGATGTTTGTTTCACCCGGCGGTAGCGGTCATACCGACGGGTGGTAGCACTTGTACCGTCGCGTGGTATTGCCCGTACCACCCTTTGGTACTCTTTGTACCAGCTCTTGGTACTGCCCGTACCACCGCCTGATATTCTTTGTACCCTTGCTTGGTACTTTCTGTACCGGCAGGTGACACGGATACGGGTGCATTAATAAATTTAGAATCATAAGTATGAAGAAACTGATTTTTCTCGCAGTATGTTTATTGGCAAGCGGTATGCCTGCATTCGGGCAAACCTATCAGGAACTTTGCGACCGTGCCGTAACTTATACGGAGCAGGATAGTCTGCTGCAGGCGGAAACGTACATCCGCAGAGCCTTGAAGCTGGAGCCTGCGAATCCTCATAACGCCCTTCTGTTCTCCAACCTCGGTACGATACAACGCCGCCAGCGGAAGTACGAAAAGGCTTTGGAGTCCTATAACTTCGCCCTGAATATCGCCCCGCGGGCAGTGCCTATCTTGCTGAACCGTGCGACCATTTATATGGAACTGGGGCGTAACAACCTGGCACAAGCCGATTATTCGCTGGTGCTGGATTTGGAGAAAGACAACGAAGAAGCCCTGCTGATGCGCGCTTATATCTATATGCAACAGCGTGACTATAAAATGGCAAAGGCGGATTACGAACGCTTGTTGAAAGTGAATCCCACCAGCTACAACGGCTGTCTCGGCTTGGCTACTTTAGAGCAGAGAGAGGGAAAATACGAAGAAGCACTGAAGCTATTGAACACTATGATTGCCGCTAAAGGAGAGAACCGGCAGTTGTCTCCTTCCCAATATGCCATGCTTTATGTGGCTCGTGCCGGAGTAGAAAAAGACTTGCACCATACAGATATGGCACTGGTAGACCTGGAAGAGGCGATAAGCCTGGATAGCTCGCAGCCTGAAATATACCTGATGCGCGGCGAAATCTACCTCGCCCAAAAAAAGAAAGACCTTGCCAAACGCGATTTCGAGAAAGCCATATCGTTAGGAGTACCGCAATCTGATTTACGCAACTTCTTACAACAAACGGGGAAATAGGGGGTAGCGGTTAGTGATTAGCGTTTAGTGGTTAGTGATTAAGTTATGTACAATAAACAGTTAATTGCTAATTGCAAAACACTAACTGCTCACGACTAATCACTCACGACTAATCACTTACCACTAATCCTTAACCGCTAATCACTAATCCTTAATCACTAATCACTATATTTTCGTATTAGGTTGATAAATTCTTTGCCGTATTTCTTTTTTTTGTATTCTCCGATGCCGCTGATGTTGCCGAACTCCTCGAGGTTGGTGGGGCGTGAGGTGCTGAGCAAGTGGAGAACCTTGTCGGACAGGACGATATAGGCAGGCAGGGCCTCTTCATCGGCAAGACGTTTTCTTAATTTGCGCAATGCTTCAAAGAGGGCTTCGTTCTCTGTATTGGGAAGTCCTAAGGGTAGCTCTTGGGCGGGGACGGTTTCTTTGCGTTTTCTGCCACGTTTGGTTTCGTTTGCTTCTTCCCGGCGTATCACTACCAATCGGGCGGTGGCTCTGCCGAAGAGGACATCGCTTCCTGCGGAAGTTATTTTCAGATGATTGTTTTCGTTGTAGGCAATCTCGAAGTATCCGAGTTGCAGCATTTGTAATAAATAATCATGCCAGTCGCGGGCGGGAACATCACGTCCGGCGGCAAAGGTTTTCAGTTGCTGATAGCCTTTGCCCACGACTTCGGGCGACATGTTTCCCCTGAGAATATCCACTAAAACGCCTGTACCGATTTGCTGGTCTGTGCGGACAATGGCGCTCAGGGCTTTTTGTACGATGACAGTTCCGTCAAAGCGTTCGGGCGGGTTCTTGCAGACGTCGCAATTGCCGCAGTCATGGTCTGCTATTTCTCCAAAATAACTTAACAATATGCGGCGTCGGCAGATGTCGGATTCGGCGTATTGCTGCATGCGTTGCAGTTTCTCCAGGTTGATATTCTGCTGTCCGCTCTCGGTAGCGAATTTGGTAAGCAAAATCAGGTCTGCAAGCGAGTAGAACAGTAGCGTGTCACTGGGCAGTCCGTCTCTACCGGCACGCCCTATCTCCTGGTAGAAACTCTCGATGCTCTTTGGTAAATTATAATGAATCACCCAACGAACGTTACTCTTGTCTATACCCATGCCGAAAGCAATGGTGGCGCACACTACCTGCACGCGGTCGTTGATGAAATCGTCTTGCGCTTTGTCCCTGAGGGAGGGGGAGAGGCCGGCATGGTAGACGGAGGTGCGGATACCCTGCTTCTGGAGCATCTGCGCCACGGATTCCGTCTTGCTCCGGCTCATGCAATAGATGATGCCGCTTTCTCCGGGATGGCGGGCTATGAAGTCAAGAATTGTCTTGGATTTTTCCTTCTGCTGGTAGCCCCGTTTTACGGTGAGGCTCAGGTTGGGACGGTCGAACGAGGAGATGAACGTCCGGGGATGGTTCAGGTGAAGCTGCCCGATGATATCTTCGCGCGTGATTTTGTCGGCGGTGGCGGTCAGGGCGATGATGGGCACGTGCGGGAACTGCTGGTGCAGAATCCCCATCTGTGCATATTCAGGCCGGAAGTCATGTCCCCATTGCGAGATGCAGTGCGCTTCGTCGATGGCGAAAAGTGAGATGTGCATGTCCCGCAGGAGATAATTGGCTTCTGCAAGCAGCTTTTCGGGCGAGATATACAGCAGTTTCAGTCTGCCTTCCGTGCAGGCACGGCGCAGGGCGGCATTCTCCGTTTCGTCATTGCTGCTGTTCAGCGCACCGGCGCTGATTCCGTTGGCGCATAACGCCTCCACCTGGTCCTTCATCAGCGAGATGAGCGGCGAAACGACTACCGCGGTTCCTTCGCGCAGCAGGGCGGGAAGCTGGTAGCATATTGATTTTCCACCGCCGGTGGGCATTAGCACAAGTGCGTCGTTTCCGTCCAGAATGTGACGGATAATCTCTTCCTGCAGGGGACGGAAACTGTCGTATCCGAAGTATGTTTTAAGCGTTTGTAGCATAAGCAGTGCCGGTATCTTTTTGTCAGGGGACAAAGTTACATTAATTCTTGCATAAAATGCAAAAGGAAGTGGCGTTCAGTCAAATAACTTAATAATTAAGCAGTTGTGTTAAATAAGCTTGTAATTAAACGTATCCTGCTTCTTTTCAAGCTTTTTCGTTGTTTGTGTATTAAAAATATGTACGGGAAAAGTTGCGTATTAAAAAAAAATGTTAGACTTTTGTGTAATCTAAGGGAAACTCCTTTGGATTTCCGTATTTAAACAACCCTAACCAGTTAATTCAATGAGTGATTTAGAAAAGAATGCACAGGAGGAGGCTACAAAGAAGCATCCCTATAACCTGCGCGAAAAGAAAGAAAAGAAGGCTGCCTACCGTTCCTTGATACGGCCGGAACTGGCAGACGAGCTGTACGACAGGATACTGAATATCATTGTCGTGCAGAAGAAGTACAGAGACCCCAATTACTCTGCTAAGGATTTGGCGAAAGAACTGCAGACCAATACCCGTTATTTGTCGGCAGTGGTGAACTCCCGTTTCGGCATGAATTATTCTTGTTTGTTGAATGAGTACAGAGTGAAAGACGCTTTGCATTTATTGACAGATAAGAGATATGCTGACAAGAATGTTGAGGAAATCAGCACGATGGTAGGCTTTGCCAATCGTCAGTCTTTTTATGCTGCATTTTATAAAAATGTAGGAGAAACTCCTAACGGTTATCGTAAGAAAAATGCAGTGAAAGGTAAATAATGCAGTAAAACTGAACTTATAAAAGGAAATATTCCGAGCCATGTGCTCCGGAATACTTCCTTTTGTTATTTTAATACTAATCAATCTTTTCCAAACACGCATGAAAAAACAACTGATTTCCGTAATGGTTGCCGCGTCCTTGCTGACAGCTTGCGGCGGAGCACCGAAAACTACTGCCGAGGCAGAAAAATTTGATTATACAGTGGAACAATTTGCAGATTTACAGATTTTACGCTATCGCGTACCGGAGTTTGAGAACTTGTCTCTCAAACAGAAAGAATTAGTTTATTACCTCACGGAAGCCGCTTTGCAGGGACGTGACATCCTGTTCGACCAGAACGGGAAATACAACCTCAGAATCCGCCGGATGCTGGAAGCTGTCTATACGGGCTATACCGGCGACAAGACTGCGGCAGACTTCAAGGCTATGGAAGTGTACCTGAAACGGGTATGGTTCTCCAACGGCATTCATCATCATTACGGCTGCGAGAAGTTCGTACCGGGCTTTACTCCCGAATTCTTCAAGCAAGCCCTTTTAAGCGTGGACGCCGCTACACTGCCGCTTGCAGAAGGGCAGACGGTGGAGCAGCTTTATGAAGAGGTGGCTCCCATCATCTTCGACCCCAAAGTGATGCCGAAGCGTGTGAACCAGGCTGCCGGTGAGGATTTGGTGCTGACCTCGGCATGTAATTATTATGACGGGGTGACGCAGCAGGAAGCCGAAGCCTTTTACAGCGCCATGAAGGACCCTAAGGATGAAACGCCGGTTTCTTACGGATTGAACAGCCGCCTGGTGAAAGAGAACGGCAAGATTCAGGAAAAAGTGTGGAAAGTAGGGGGCTTGTACGGCGCGGCTATCGGGAAGATTGTGTATTGGCTGAAGAAAGCGGAAGGCGTGGCCGAGAATCCTGAACAGAAAGCGGTTATAGCCAAGCTGGTGGAGTTTTATGAAACAGGTGACTTGAAGACCTTTGATGATTATGCCATTCTGTGGGTGAAGGATTTGGATTCCCGCATCGACTTCGTAAATGGATTCACCGAAAGCTATGGCGACCCGCTGGGCATGAAGGCAAGCTGGGAATCTTTGGTGAACTTCAAGGATTTGGAAGCTACCCGCCGCACGGAGATTATCAGCAGCAATGCGCAATGGTTCGAAGACCACTCTCCGGTGGAAAAGCAGTTCAAGAAAGAGAAGGTGAAAGGTGTTTCAGCCAAGGTAATCACTGCCGCTATTCTGGCGGGCGACCTCTATCCTTCGACGGCTATCGGTATCAACCTGCCCAATGCCAACTGGATCCGCAGCCATCACGGCTCCAAATCCGTAACGATTGGCAATATAACGGATGCCTACAACAAGGCGGCTCATGGCAACGGATTCAACGAAGAGTTTGTATATAGCGATGCCGAACTGCAATTGATAGACAAATATGCCGATACGACCGATGAACTGCATACCGACCTGCATGAGTGTCTGGGACATGGTTCCGGCAAACTGCTTCCGGGCGTAGACCCCGATGCGCTGAAGGCTTACGGCTCTACTATCGAAGAGGCGCGTGCCGACCTGTTCGGACTGTATTATGTGGCCGATCCGAAACTGGTGGAACTGGGACTGACTCCGAGTGCGGATGCCTACAAGGCCCAATTCTATACCTATCTGATGAACGGCCTGATGACACAGCTTGTGCGTATCGAACCGGGAAACAACGTGGAAGAGGCACATATGCGCAACCGCCAGCTCATAGCCCGTTGGGTATATGAAAAGGGTGCTGCCGACAAAGTGGTGGAACTGGTGAAGAAGGACGGAAAGACTTATGTCGTAATCAATGATTATGAAAAGGTACGGGAACTGTTTGGCGAACTACTTGCCGAAATACAGCGTATCAAGTCCACGGGCGACTATGACGCAGCCCGTGAACTGGTAGAGTCCTATGCCGTGAAAGTAGACCCGGAACTGCACGCGGAAGTATTGGAACGTTACAAGAAGCTGAACCTGGCTCCGTATAAGGGCTTTGTCAACCCGAAGTATGAGGCTGTGACGGATGCGGACGGCAACATAACCGATGTGAAGGTGACTTATGATGAAGGGTATGCCGAACAGATGCTGCGTTATAGCAAGGACTACTCGGTATTGCCTTCAGTGAACGATTGAATGGTAATTTAGAGATTTTATTGTTTTCTTTTAGGCACGGATTACACGGATTTCACGGAAACGGAAAAAAGGATAAAGTAAATCCGTGTAATCCGCGTAATCCGTGCCTAAAAAAATCATCAGGTGTATTTTGACACACCTCTTTTTTAAGATAAAAGGCTTTTTGCCTCAGGTGATAACCGGAACTCTCATTTCTGAAACTAATGGAACTAAAAGAACAACTCAAAGAAATAAAAACACAGCTCCGCCTTTCCATGAATGGGGCTGTGTCTCAAAGTATGCGTGAGAAAGGTTTGGTCTACAAACTTAACTTCGGCGTGGAACTGCCCCGTATCAAAAGTATTGCTTCTGCTTACGGGAAAGATCATGCCTTGGCGCAGGCACTTTGGAAAGAAGATATTCGCGAATGTAAAATATTGGCGGGATTGCTCCAGCCTGTCGACAGCTTCTTGCCCGAAATAGCGGATATATGGGTGGAGAATATCCGGAACATCGAGATTGCGGAACTTACCTGTATGAACCTGTTCCAACATCTTCCGTATGCTCCTGCGAAGTCTTTTCACTGGATTGCCGCTGAAGATGAATATACGCAGGTCTGCGGTTTCCTTACCATTGCCCGGCTGTTAATGAAAAAAGGCGATATGAACGAACGGGTGGAGAATGAATTCCTTGACCAGGCAATATCGGCGTTCCTCTCAGGCTCTTATCATGTGCGCAATGCCGCGCTGACCGCTATCCGCCGTTTCATGCAGCACAGCGAGGAAAATGCGTTTCAGGTTTGCCGCAGGGTAGAAGGCATGGGAGATTCCTCTTCGGAGACAGAACGGCTGCTTTACAATCTGGTAAAGGAAGAGGTAGCGTTATGATAAAACGGTAAAGTGATAGAGTGCCGGCTACTTTACCATTCTCATCATTAATTTTTCTTTTTTTGTTTGCTTTCCGCAAAAAAGGCTTAACTTTGTTGGCTGTTAAAAAACTGCGCCTTTAAATGGAAAGTCAGAACGTGAAAGATACGGTTAGACAGATATTCACCGAATATCTCAATATGAACGGGCATCGCAAGACTCCCGAACGCTATGCCATACTCGACACTATTTATTCCATAGACGGCCATTTCGATGTTGACACGCTTTATTCGCTGATGGCAGACCAGGAGAATTTCAGAGTGAGCCGTGCGACGCTGTACAACACCATCATATTGCTTATCAATGCCCGGCTGGTTATCAAGCATCAGTTCGGAAATTCCTCTCAATACGAAAAATGCTATAACCGTGATACGCATCATCACCAAATCTGCACGCAGTGCGGCAAGGTTACCGAATTCCAGAACGAGGAATTGCAGCACGCCATTGAGAATACCAGGTTGAGCCGCTTTAACTTGACGCATTATTCGCTGTACATGTACGGCTTGTGTAGCAAGTGCGACCGCGCAAACAAAAGAAAGAAGAAAAATAATAACCATAAGAAAGAGAAATGAAAGTAGACATTCTATTAGGATTACAATGGGGCGACGAAGGCAAAGGCAAAGTCGTTGATGTATTAACTCCGAGATACGATGTAGTGGCACGTTTTCAAGGCGGCCCGAACGCCGGTCATACATTGGAGTTTGAAGGTCAGAAATATGTGCTCCGTTCCATTCCTTCGGGAATCTTCCAGGGTGATAAGGTGAATATCATCGGTAACGGTGTAGTGCTCGACCCGGCGCTGTTCAAGGCGGAAGCGGAAGCATTGGAAGCATCCGGTCATAATTTGAAGGAACGCTTGCATATTTCCAAGAAAGCACACCTCATCCTGCCCACGCACCGCATTCTGGATGCTGCCTATGAAGCTGCAAAAGGAGATGCCAAAGTGGGAACTACCGGCAAGGGCATCGGTCCTACTTATACGGACAAGATTAGCCGCAACGGTGTACGCGTAGGTGATATCCTGCACGATTTCGACAAGAAGTATGCTGTTGCCAAAGCCCGTCACGAACAAATCCTGAAAGGCTTGAATTACGAATATGATTTGAGCGAGCTGGAAAAGGCATGGTTCGAGGGTATCGAATACCTGAAGCAGTTCAAGTTTGTGGACAGCGAACATGAAATAAACGGTCTGCTGTCGGACGGCAAGTCTGTTTTGTGCGAAGGTGCGCAAGGTACGATGCTCGATATTGATTTCGGTTCTTATCCGTTTGTCACTTCTTCCAATACCATTTGTGCAGGAGCCTGCACGGGCTTGGGCATAGCTCCCAATAAGATTGGCGAAGTGTACGGTATCTTCAAGGCATATTGTACGCGTGTGGGTGCGGGTCCGTTCCCGACGGAACTGTTCGACAAGACCGGTGACCAGATTTGTACGCTGGGACATGAATTCGGTTCGGTAACCGGACGTAAGCGCCGTTGCGGATGGATTGACCTGGTAGCCTTGAAATATGCCATTATGGTAGACGGCGTAACCAAGCTCATCATGATGAAGAGCGATGTACTCGACTCATTCGAAACAATCAAAGCCTGTGTGGCATATAAGGTCAACGGTGAGGAAATCGATTACTTCCCGTTCGATATCGAAGGCGTGGAACCGGTGTACGTGGAATTGCCCGGCTGGCAGACGGATATGACAAAGATGCAGAGCGAAGACGAATTCCCCGAAGAATTCAACGCTTATCTGTCGTTCCTGGAAGAACAGCTCGGTGTGCCTGTGAAGATTGTATCTGTAGGTCCCGACCGCGAACAAACCATCGAACGCTATACGGAGGAATAACATAGATTGACAAATAGACAACCTTACGTACGGGTTACGCGAATTTTGTGGCTTCGATAACGGACTGTATAAATTCGGGTAACCCGTACTTTTTTTATTTATTACCATGAAAACACGTATTATCTCATTATTGCTTCTGCTCTCTCTCTGCTCTTCCGGGAGGTCGCAACCTTATCAGCCTACGGCAGAAAACTTGCAGTCGCGCCAGGAGTTCAGGGACAGCAAATTCGGCATTTTCCTCCATTGGGGGCTGTACTGCATGTTGGCAACCGGAGAATGGACCATGACCAATAATAACCTGAATTATAAAGAATATGCCAAATTGGCGGGCGGATTTTATCCTTCCAGGTTCAATGCAGCCAAGTGGGTGGCAGCTATCAAGGCTTCCGGAGCAAAATATATTTGTTTCACTTCGCGGCATCACGAGGGCTTTTCCATGTTTCATACCCGTTATTCCGATTATAATATTGTGGACGCCACTCCTTTCAGGCGGGATGTACTGAAAGAATTGGCGGATGAATGTCATAAGCAGGGGATTCGCCTGCATCTGTATTATTCACATATAGACTGGTATCGTGAGGATGCTCCACAGGGGCGTACGGGACGTGGAACCGGACGTCCGGATCCTTCGGGAGACTGGAATAGCTATTACGCTTTTATGAACAACCAGTTGACGGAGTTGCTGACCGGTTACGGGAAAATAGGCGCAATATGGTTTGACGGCTGGTGGGATCAGGACCGGAATCCCGGTTTCGATTGGCAGTTGCCCGGGCAATATGCGTTGATACACCGCCTGCAACCTGCCTGTCTGATTGGTAATAATCATCACCGGACACCTTTCGAGGGAGAAGATATACAGATTTTTGAGCGTGATTTGCCCGGTGAGAATAAGGCGGGACTTTCCGGACAAGGTGTCAGTAACTTGCCATTGGAAACGTGCGAGACAATGAATGGCATGTGGGGATATAAGATTACAGACCAAAACTATAAGCCGGCAAAAACTTTGATTCACTATCTGGTGAAAGCAGCCGGTAAGGATGCCAATCTCCTGATGAATATAGGTCCGCAGCCCGATGGCGAACTGCCGGCTGTTGCCATGGAGCGACTGGCAGAGATAGGAGAGTGGATGAAAGTGTACGGTGAAACTATTTACGGAACACGTGGCGGCTGTGTGGCTCCTCACCCTTGGGGAGTGACAACGCAGAAGGGAAATAAGCTGTATGTGCATATTCTGGATTTGCAGGATAAAGCGCTTTTCCTGCCTTTGGATGGAAAGCGCGTGAAGAAGGCTGTAGGTTATACCGACCGCCGGCCGCTGAAAATACAGAAATGCCGGGATGGTGTCATGCTTTATCTTTCCGAAGTCCCGACAGATATTGACAAAGTCATCGAACTGCACCTGGAAGAGTAGCCTGCTGCCGGTGAATTGCTAAAACTGTAACCGTTATGTCGGTAAATCTTTAATTCTTCCTAAAAGATAGGGAGAACCGGGAGATAGCTCGCAGTTTCCCTTTATTTTTGGCAGACAATTTGTTATACAAACAGAAACGACACATTATTCATTTATTTATTATTAAAAGAAGAAAATTATGGGAACAGGAATGATAGGCATGCAATGGATTATCTTTATCGGGGTGGCTGTGGTCAGTTGGCTGGTACAGATGAACCTGCAGAGTAAATTCAAGAAATATTCTAAAACCCCCACCGGCAACGGAATGACGGGAGCCGATGTGGCTTTGAAGATGCTGCACGATAACGGCATCTACGATGTAACCGTAACACATACTCCGGGACACTTGACAGACCATTACAACCCTGCCAATAAGACCGTAAACCTTAGCGAAAGCGTTTATAACAGCAACAGCATTATGGCGGCGGCCGTTGCCGCCCATGAGTGCGGACATGCCGTGCAGCATGCACGCGCCTATGCACCGCTTACGATGCGCAGCAAGCTGGTGCCTGTGGTTTCGTTCGCTTCCAACATTATGACGTGGGTACTGTTGGGTGGTATCCTGATGCTGAACACTTTTCCGCAGTTGCTGCTGGCAGGTATCATCCTGTTTGCCATGACTACACTGTTCAGCTTCATCACCCTTCCGGTGGAAATCAATGCGAGCAAGCGTGCATTGGTATGGTTGAGCAGTTCCGGCATTACGAATGCCCGCAATCATACACAGGCGGAAGACGCGCTTCGTTCGGCCGCTTATACGTATGTGGTAGCTGCGCTCGGTTCATTGGCAACGCTTGTTTACTACATAATGATATTCATGGGACGCAGAGAATAAGAACGTTCTGTTCCGTAGAAATAGAAAAATGCTTTCTTCATGCTAAATGGAGAAAGCATTTTTTTTCTTAATCAATAAAATACCGTAACTTTGTCATCTGATTTTATAAATGATTGATACGATTATGGCAGCAAAACCAAGTATTCCCAAAGGAACCCGCGACTTTTCGCCCGTAGAAATGGCGAAGCGTAACTATATATTCAATACGATTCGTGATGTTTATCATCTTTATGGTTTCCAGCAGATAGAGACTCCTTCCATGGAAATGCTTTCCACCTTAATGGGGAAGTATGGTGAAGAAGGCGATAAACTGTTGTTCAAGATACAGAATTCGGGTGATTACTTTTCCGGTCTGACGGACGAGGAACTGTTGAGCCGTAATGCCGCGAAGCTCGCAAGCAAGTTTTGTGAGAAAGGTCTGCGCTATGACCTTACCGTACCTTTTGCCCGTTATGTCGTGATGCACAGGGATGAAATCACGTTCCCTTTCAAGCGTTACCAGATTCAGCCGGTGTGGCGCGCCGACCGTCCGCAGAAGGGGCGTTATCGTGAGTTCTATCAATGTGATGCCGATGTGGTGGGCAGCGATTCCTTGCTGAATGAAGTGGAACTGATGCAGATAGTCGATACCGTATTTACGCGCTTCGGCATCCGTGTATGCATTAAAATCAACAACCGCAAGATATTGAGCGGCATTGCCGAGATTATCGGTGAGGCCGATAAGATAGTGGACATTACCGTAGCGATTGACAAACTGGACAAGATAGGGCTGGACAATGTCAACGCCGAACTGAAAGAGAAGGGCATCAGTGATGAGGCCATTGCCAAGTTGCAGCCTATCATTTTGTTGAGCGGTAGTAACGAAGAGAAACTCGCCACACTGAAGCAGGTGCTTTCTGCCAGCGAAGAGGGCTTGAAGGGAGTGGAAGAGAGCGAGTTTATCTTGAATACACTTTCCGCGCTTGGCTTGAAGAACGAAATCGAGCTTGACCTGACGCTGGCTCGCGGC